>Ga0209700_106897_pt1 | contig 16861 bp, 9 predicted proteins | sample SiratroredBW_FD_187528 | JGI IMG/M metagenome (GOLD analysis project Ga0209700, IMG submission 187528) | Root nodule microbial communities of legume samples collected from California, USA - Siratro red BW (SPAdes) (version 2) | ecosystem: Host-associated > Plants > Roots > Nodule | place: USA...
AGATGTTGCAAGTAGATAGAGACATATTGTATACACTGCATCGCACAACCGAAGATATATGCAAAGTTGGTAAAAGGGCTGAAAAAAAAAATCAAAACTAAGGTCGTGATTAAAAAAAAAAAAAAACTGAGGGAAACGACTTCAATTAAAAATTGAAAAAAAAATTAAAGCGACAAAGTTGTGTTTCGACTTGAAAAAAATAATTATTTTTATACAAAATCATAAATTGAATTACAACTTCAATTAAAAAATATAAAAAAATACTGTTACAAACTCAAAATAAAAGACATATTTGAAAATACGATTTCTACATTTTAAAATTTTACTTCCAAACCTCACTTGCCTATTTTAAAAAAAAAAAAAAAGTTCACGCATTTTAATAAATTCCTTAAAGAATTCTATTAGTAAAAAAAACTCACTTGAGACACTAATTTGGTGATGTGATTTCTCCTTTGAATATCCTAATTTGTTATGTCTAGAGCATATCAAAACCCTCAATTCTCACAACATTAATGTTACCAAAATGGGTTCGAATTTTATGTATAAGCGAATTGAGATGTACGGACAGTGAAAGGAATATATATATGTGTACTTTATTATATCATATACCCATTACTTGAGTATTCCAACCTATATAGGTACGTATATGACAAGTATATTTGTCTCTTTATCCCTTTCTACAAAAGTCTTAACAATTTCTGGCTCACCTATCCCATTGGACCTCACTAAACACCTTCAAGACAGTATAGATAGCGATAATTATAATTATAAGTATATATATATATATATATATTTGGGATAACTCAATTATTCCTTTTTCAAATATATTTACTGATAAAAAATAAAACTAAAATTATCTCGAATGGACCCTCCGTTCCTTGCATAGGAAGAGGGTGACAATTGCAGATCTGATGCAACAAGAACCGTCATTGAACCAACCACATCTACATTTATTGTGATCACCACGTAATTTATTGTGCCACCGTGTAACACTCAACCAGACAAATTGATTACATTGAATACTTAAATCAGAAGCATCTTAAAACAGTGGGATTAATAGATAAATAAAGAGATTGAAAATTATTAAACCAAAAAATATTTATTTATATTTCATCTGTATTATTGTGTAGATTTTTTAATTAATTTTGAGATATTTTTATAGTTAGTTTGTTTCTTTTAATTTTATATAATAACAATTGATATATTTTTATTTTACAATCTCTTGGCATGGACAGTAAAAAGAGTTTAATACATGCAATTATTAAGCATTTGAGATATTGTTGATGAGTGTGTCAACTTAGCAGTTGATGGTTGTAATAGTTTTGCTCCATTAACACCCTTTCAATATTTCAAAAATTTAAGAAAACAATACTTATTCTTTTTACAAAAGTTTAAAGTAAAACAATAATTGGAAAAGGAAGGGAAGGAAGGAACATAGATACGAAAAGTAGTCTATAGAATACAATGGATATTAGAGACAACATAGGTATTAGATATCTCCTCCATCTTAGGCTAAAGAACAACATGTAATAGCTGAGAAGAAAATAGATTGAATACGTCAATGATTATTGGCCAAGAAGGAAGCAAGAAAGTGCTTGAGGCGTCTATTGTAGACACAGGGTCGCTCCAAATGAACCAGGTGACCAGCTTTCTCTATGCATTCAAATGTTGTTCCATCCCCTAGTTCTCTGTCATTTCATACATTACTCCTGTTAATGATATTCATTATAACTACTCTCTAATAAACAACAATAACTAGGGTTCTTCCACTTTGTGTAATTATTTGTTTATCAGGCATGTGCAATATTATAGTATAGATTTTGTTTTCTTTTATCTAGAGCCTTACTCTTTCATATTTTCTGCAAGCTCCAGTTTGAAAATTTGATCATTCTTGCCCCATAAAAGATGTATTCTCTGCAAAGGAAGCATGAAGGTCATGCATGGTGTACATTTAAACATAGAGCTATAGCAGTGAAAATTACTATTAATTTTTTATTACCTGTGGAAAATTGTGGATGGTGACATCTCTGTTGCTAATTATTAAGCCCTCCAATAATTCTCCCCGTTCCTTTCTATTCGCAAACATCACCTGCAAATAATCCCTCAACAAAAGTTAAACCATCTTAAGCCAAATTACTTCCAAAGTTACCTTTTCAAATTAACCTATTTTTAACTATGTTTTTTGAATATAGAACGAATTACATTAGTTGATTCAAAATTAAATATGAATATATGTTTTTGTTTATATTCTGCTACTTAAAAGAAATTAAATTCCCTCAATATCAATACTAATCTTTATCTTAATAAAGTTATTGTTTTGTCAATATATTTTAATCTATTTAAATATCTATACTAGGTGTACATTGGTATTGATATCTATGTTGTCTAAATAAAACAAAATACAATTTTTTCCTGATAAAGACCATCAAAATTGTTATTTTCAAACTCTGGTAATTGCTTATTAGGTGAAGGTGGTTGAACTAATTAATCTACCAATTGAGTTATATATATCCTTTGGTGATTTCACGTGGCTCAGAAAAACCAAGCATATGGCATACCCCACTCACCATGTTGTACATTCTATGGCCCTCTCTTCCTTGATGGTGACATGGTCTTATTATATTATCAAAGTCAGTGTGTTCCGAATTTGGGGAGGTTCATCACCATCAACTTATTCATGTATATCATATAGTATATAGTACGTGGCTTCATATTCATCTTAAAATAAATAAATGCATCTACATATTAATTAGTCACAAAATCTGGATAATTATGATAAATTTAAAATTTAGATACACTTTTATCAAGTATTTATTTTTGTTGAACTACATTGATAAGACATAAAAGAATTTAAGATCTTAAAATATAAAAATAAAATAAAAAATATTTTTCTATCTTAAAAATATCAATAACAAAAATAGATTATTAATTAAAGTATGATTTTTTATAAAATTTTCTATTATTTATGAAACTTTGTAATAAAATAAAAGTTATAATTAAATCTTAAAATGGTTATGTAAAACCAATTATGTCATACATTTACGAAGCAATGAATAGAGTTAAGGAGCAAATTATTTTTCTAAAAGCAAGAAATAGGTATAAAAAGTGTAAAAATTATTAACACTAAGTGGACTTTGTCATGAGTTATGTCTCCCCATGCAAAAATCTATTATCTAAATCCTAGCTAAATTAAATTAAAATTTGTCACACTAAATACTACTATTTTATTTGTTCTCATCAAATTTTTTTTATTATATTAAATATTTATTATGATAAGAAAATTTTATTCTCAATAATGAGGTATTGGTTAAGTTAGATGAAAATTTTTAAAGAATAATTTTGCATGCAAGAATATGAGTTGCGAGTGATCAATAGATGATAGAGAGACATACCTCGAGAAAATCTTTGTGCAAACGATTGGGAAACCAGAGCTTTTTGTGAGTAGCGACGGACAAGAGGGTCTTAAGACCCTTAACAGAGGTAGGCAGCAAGAGCTCGGAAGAAGAAGAGAACCCAATCTCTTGCAGCGAGGTGACGCTGAGTGAGTCCGTCATGGCCAAAATGGACCCAGAAATAACCATGGCTTGAACCATTTCAGGGTACAACTCAGCCATCTTAAACGCCACCATTCCCCCGTAACTGAACCCAACCACTATGCACTTCTCCACCCCAAGTTTCCTTAACGCCGTCACCAGACACTCCGCTTGAAACCTTGGCGACCGGTCGGCTTTATCGGTGGCAGAGCCTCCGAAGAAGAGAAGATCGGGAACATAAACAGCGTACTTTTTCGTCAACGCCCCCACTTGGAACTGCCACGTCACGATTCCTTCCGCGGCGAAACCGTGCACCAGAACCACCGTGGGCTTGCTGGGCTTGGCTATGATTTTGGGCTTTTCCTCCTTTTTCTTGGGCTTCGTTATGGTCTCGGAAGGGACCCAGAAACTCATCACGGTCCCGGGCTCAATCTCCACCGTGTACGGCCTGATCCCCGCCATCTTCATTAGCCCATGCAGCATTGGCCTCTGCGCTGCCACAAGGTTCACCATCCTCTCTACTCTCTCTCTCTCTGTGATCACTCTGCGTTAAGCTGTGAAATTGTGGAGAATGGAGAAAGGTTTATATTCGAGAAAGGTTAACTTAGATTAGTGAGGTTTGGTGCTGGGTTGTTATCACCTGTCACACAGAGAGGGTAGCTACTTATGAAGGACAAATTTCAACACATTGCTGGCAGTTAATTGTAGCTCGCTAACTGCATTTTTTGGTTTTTGCCAACTACCCAAGTTGTGAATGCAACAATATATACACTATGGTCCTACACTCAGTTCATATTTATTGCGTACACTATATATATTGTTAAAGGTGCTGTTTGTTTTGATGAATTAAACATAAATTATTTTTGATTTGGACTCTGAAAAAAATAATAGATATCTTCTTATAAGGAAAATTCCTATTTTCATACATGTAGAGATGAGAATTAAGTCTCTCCGTACATGTATTTTTCATAAATCGATGTAGAATTAAGTTTCTCAGTTAGGTATTAAGAAATGTGTTTATTTGTCTAACATGTCAAGTTGTGTTGCTGCAATATATATAAGCAGATTTTTATATAAAAATGAATATGATCCCACACGACAGGATCGTTCACATGAAGAAAATCTAATCAAAGGATTTGTACAGCTTTCTTACACGCAATCTCGATCGTGCATTGACTATTCTGAGTGAGGGGTTGCGTTTTGGAAACTTATTATGAATATATATGTTGGCTTAAAAAAGTTTTGTTGTGGAACATACAACAACTTTTGTTTAGTTTTGATGAACCACCACATCGCCTAACATGATCCAGCGTTTTGCTATTGTGAACCCTTTTGCCCATCCGTGAGAAATTATTTGTGTGACTTTAAAGCATCTATCCATCTTCTAATTTGACTTTCACACTTGAAAGGATGGTGATGGTACTCTTGAATATAATTATTATAAGATAACCCATATACGCAGACAACTATCTTGTCATATTTTATGTTTCAGAAAACCTTTTACAAAGATGACAATTTGGGTTGATTTAATCCGTCTTGTTCAGTTTTGCATTTGGCTTATAAAAAGTATATCGCAGAGACTGATCCATAAAAATTATACATTAGTTGTATTATTATGTCTCATATAATGATTGATTTGCGGTTTAAATATAAATAAAATTAAAAAAAATAGACGCAAATGTAATAACATTAATCTCATTTTATATTTCACATTTTTGTTGTAGGAGTATGCTGTTGACAATAAATTTTAAAAAAAATTAAATAAACATAGAATAAACATCTATATCAAATAAAAGTATTAAAGTTAAATCTTTCATAGTCAAAAAGATATAAAAAAAAATCATTGTTTATGCTACTAGAAACTATAATAATTAATCATTTTGTTTTTTGACTTCAAAAAATATAGATTATGCAGACTAACCTATTGAGTCCCGTCACTAGTTTATATGACCTCGGAGTTATGTGGGTGGGCCTAATTAGGTCAGTAGGTTAAAATAGTCAATCTATTCCTTATTTTTTTTGACGGGCTGACAGTTCGACTCCTATAATCCAACTCACATGGTCTGACCTAAATTGTCATCATTATCTTTTGCGGGAAGCTTTTTGTTCATGTCTACCTCATTTTTTTATTCATTATTGTTAATGTCTCTTTGCTTTCTTGTTATGTTTTTTAGTTGTTTGCTTTTCTGTTGGACCTCTTTTTGTTTTCACTTATGAGTTTTTATACAAATTTCCATTCTAACCTTTTGTATTACATATTATAAAAACACTCTCATATAATGAAAAATATATGTGATTTTCCCTATTGCATTGTTCATTTTCTTCTTCCCTCTACCATGCATAACATAAATCTTAATATGGTATCAAAGCGAGTCAATCTGGCTTTGTTGTGTTGCTTCAACGAGTCTTGATCTTCTTTTTTTTTTCTTTTAGTGTATTTTGTTTCCGATGAGAATCCAAGGATGATTCTCATTACTCCTCGGTTTAATTGAGGAAACAATCATTCATGGAATTCAAGAATGAAACATATACCTTACTTTTGAAGAATAAACTAAAGTTTGTTAACGACGAGATTGTACATCCACCATGGAGTGATGCTATGTTCGATGTTTAGGAACGTTGCAATGTTATGGCTATATCTTGGATAACATAGATAAAACAAAGAGCTATGTACATAAACAATACCAAAGATATTTGGAAAGACTAAGTTAGATTCTCCAAAAGCAAGCATTTAAGGACATCATATCTACTTCAAGATATACATTCAATCAAACAAGGAGAAAGAAATGTGTGTGAATATTACACCAATTTAAAGGTTCTCTAGGAATAGTTAGAATCATTGAGACCCATTCCTTCATGCACTTGCAATGTCAAATGTAGCTACAATCTTATCACCATTATAACTTAGTATAATGTAATGTATTTCTTGAAAGCTCTTAGAGACCTATACGAAAATTTGGATTCTTCTCATGGAGCCATTGCCAAACATCAACTGTGTTTTCTCTTTGGTCCTATAATAAGAAAGGCATTCGAATGGAGGCAATTTTAGTGATACAATCATTTTTCTTAATTATATAAGACAATATAATTACAAAGCTTATGAAAAAGATACCTGTCAAGTATATGGATGGAAGAATCAAGGAAGATGCAGCAAATGAAACCATGAAAAACAATGTATCTTTTGTCATAAAATGAACCACTTCGTTGAAGAATGTTACTTTATACATGGTTTACCTCCATGGATAAAATAGAGCAACAAACACATCACCAATTCTCTTACTACTATTGAGAATAAAACATGTTAAAATTTTGAAACAAACAACTTTTGTCAAAATTATGGTAAGACTAATTAAGAAGCCAATTTTATCACTCCTAACAACATTTTTTGAAAATGCTCCAAACTTCTAGTAATAATTCACAAAAATAAGATTAATCAGGTCAATCACAAAACTAATGAGTCTTCTTCTTCACATAAGGAAAAAAGTAATTGAATTTTAAACATTAGAGTCACTAATCATGTAACCTATATGAAATCTTTGTATACTCACTCCTATGAAATTAAACCTCTAGATGTTACTCTACTTGATAGTCACAATTAAATATATGGGAATTGTAACTCTGTCAAAACATCTTGTTATTTATAATATATTGTTCATACTAAAATTCACTTTAAACATCATATTTATCCAGTGACTTGTTTCTTCATTAAACTTCAAATTAGTTTTTTTCTCACAATTATTGTCTAATTAAAGATGAGAATCTATCAAAGATGATTGGTCAAGCTAGTCTGTAGCAAGGTCTCTATCAAATAACTCAATCCACATACTTCTTCCACCAAGCATCATGTTCAAGTAAGAAATTCTCATACCATTTGCAAAATGCAAGACATGAACTTATGACTTATTCAAATAGTATTTTTGATTTGGTTCACATGGACATATGGACCTCTTAGTACCCGTTTTATATGCAATCATAAGTAATTCCTTATAATTGTTAATGATCACAACATGTACACATGCTTGTATCCTATAAAGGACAAAAGTGAGACTAGATCTCTCCTTTTTAATTTTGTTGTTTTCATTCGTAACAATCCAACAAATTCATCTAAACAATAGATCTAATAATGGACAAGAATTTATTTATAAGGTATTTTATAATAACAATGATATAGTGCATCAAACTTCTTGCACCGACACACCTTAGTAGAACACTACAGTGGAAACAATACATCAATATATTCTAAACGTGGCTCGATGTCTTATGTTTTAGTCAAGACTCCCAAAAACTTTCTAGTATTATGTTGTCATACATATTATTTACTTAATAAATAAATTATTATTTGTCAACACTCAATTTCGTCCGGATAAATAAATTTATTTGTAACGAAAATAAAAAAAAATGTATGTTCAATTAATTTGAAAGAAATAATAACAAATATTATTAAATTAAAAATAAGAAGATTAGAAATTTAAAAAGATTAAAAATCCTTAAGTAATAAGATCATTTTTACAAATATTTTAAAACCATAAAAATAGTATTTTTTTTTCTTTTTAATAAAAAATTCAAAATGCTTAGAATTTTATTTTTTATTTTTGTTTGCAAAGAGTCCAGTTTTGGTTACCCTAATTAACTTAAAAAAAGAATAAAAAATGAAGTAATATAAAAAATGTGAGGAACTAAAATTTGAAAGAAAAAGTAAAGAAAAGAGGGCGAGAGAGACAAATCAAAACTCAATCCTCATGCCACTCACGCATCACTTACTCCTCTAACTCATACGTCACTCACATACATCACTCTCCACCCTCATGCAACACAACCCTTTTATTTTTTTTTTCTAAATTCTCTCTACTCACTCTGCTCCCCGTTCTCACGGAAACAGATCTTTCTTTTTTACAATCTCTTCGTCCACAACAAAAGAACTAACTTTTGGCAAATACTAAAATCAATCATTGTAGTTCAGAAATTCATCACCAAGTTTATTTGAGATTGAAATAACGATCAAAGATAAGTGGTGGTAAAAATCCTAGTGCAAACCACTTAGTGACCACTTTTTGATCAGTAGCAAAATTGTGATAAAAAAAGTCGCTAAATAGGTTGCAGAAAGTTTGGTCGCTAAATTTGATTGCTAAGACCTACTTTTACGGTGACAAATAATGAGGTTAAATAATTAATTAAAATAAAATAATTTTCAGTAGCTAAATTTGAAACTATTAGTGAAGAAATTTGTTTTGATCGCTAAATATTTATTTTTTCAATTATAGTCATGAAACTTATTTGGTCCCTAAATATTAATAATGACTTAGAATATTTCGATAAATTAAAGTTACTTTTTTTTGGTCTTAACAACCAAGTTTATTTCGATCCTCTGAGTTTGATTTCGTAAAAATAATGACTATTGCTTGTTAATTTTATATGTATAATTACCTATTTTTAAATTGTATTTTTGTGTATTCAAAAAGAACTTTTAGACTTGCTTATAAGTGTTCAAAATTCATTCATGGATATCAACAATAAACGCCAATACATACGTAGGAAAAAGGATTATACAAATTAAAAGTAAATCATATCACATAATGAAAACTATTGTAATCAAATTAAAAGAGTTAAATTTATTATACAAGTCAACATACAACTAATTCTCTTCTTCACTATTTTTTGTATTTTTTGTAATGTGGTCTCCTGTGTGATGCCCAATGATAGTAGGATCTAAAGGGACTGGCATCAAATTATTCAGTTTAATGTGCTTTAACACGAGTTTGATCTGCTCATTTAGTTCTTGTTGATTTTTCATTACTTGCTCCACCTTTTTTTCAAGTATTTGTATCTTGGCATCTTTTTCCATAAGTTTAGCCTTTAGCTTTTGAATAGACTCACACATTTCTTCTAACTGGTGGAATACTGAAGGTTGGCCTGTAGTAGAATGAGCACTTGTGGAAGAATTAAACCTTTTGCTCAATGCATCAAATCCATACATATTTCCCTTTTTATTTCCACCTTCATCAGCATTCAAGTATATTTCATTATCATCAATGGAGGCAATAGGAGAGTTTGGTGATAGTCTTCAAGCATTTGATATTGTTGGGTTTCCTCACGATGTTCCTTATATTTCTCCTGAAAATGAAGTCAAATGTGATTATTGTGAAGAAAACATATAATAAATATTAAATTATAACTAAAGTTTAAACGTACCGCCAACGCACGGGTCTTATCATTGACCGATCTTCCAATCTTTAATTTCTTTGCTCTCTCTACAACCTCCCAAGTAGTTGGTTGTTGTTCAAACTCCTTGCTCTACATAAATTTAATCAAAAGAGTTTAATACATTGTATTGAAATTAAATATATAAAAATATAAAAATATAATAAGATTATCATTTTCTCAAAGTGAGCTGCAATATATATAGAACCACCAAAGTAGGTTGAGGCTCCATTCTTACCAGCTCGATTTGCCTTGGCAATGACACTTTTGTTTTGGAATTCTATAAAACTACAATGTTGGTCCAAGTTTGCTCGAACAGGTGGTGGAATCAAGGTCCCCTTATCTTGACCATTCTTAATTTTGTTCATTGCATTTTTTAAGATATAAGAGCCTTTTGTATCAAAAATGAATCTAATGAGTTGTTCTTGTACTGGATCCCACCTATACTCTTTCTAAAAAATCATTTAGGAAACAAATAAATTAGAATAATAAAATAACATTTTAAATGTAACCATAATTCAAATTACCTTAAACTCTTCAAATCATCTATCTCGAAGCTCAAGTCGAACCTTCTTCTAAGGGGAACTAGGTTCATCAAATTTTTGCTTAATGATGTGTGAGATTACAATGGAAGGACCGTTTGCTGGTGTAAATCTGTGTTTAAATATACTGTTAAATGATGTATGAAAATAAGAACATCTTAAAACTAACAATTAAATTAAAATATACTTACTCTCCTTTTTTTGCATGAAGCCAAGGTCTTTGATCAACTACATTGCCAGACTCATATTCATGTGTATGAGACCCTTGTATTGGTGAAGGTTGATTTATAGTTGGCTCTGAAGAAAAGGTAGTAGGAGTTGATTCTCCTACATAATGTTCAACATCTTGTTCGTGAAGTATAGGAAGTGAGGGTCTTTCATAAATAGGATGTGTCGACTTCATGGTTATTGGAAGAACAGATGAAGGAGGAGAGTTGGTGTTGGGTGAAGATTTGTCATCAAAACGAACACCTTGACCATCACGATTAGGTGGTTTACGACCACCACCTCTAGCCCTTAATGTCATCTACAAGTGAAACTTATTGCATATATAACATGTAATAGACTAATCAAAATGGATCAATCAATTTTGGATAAACAAATAAAATAATCATGGTCAAAAGACTCTAAACTAATTTTATTTTCTATAGCCAAATATGTCAGTTATTTTGCCTCTCATTCACTGCAAATATTGCAAATCATAATCAAATTAATGTAAAACAAAATTTAGACAAGGTATACAATCAATTTTAATGCATGAATTACAAAAGAGTTATCTATGTCACTAGAAATCACTATCAATGATCTTTTGTCATAGTTTTCCGTATAAGTTAGACAATTCTATTGAAACATCCTTTAGAAATATTATAATCAAATATCAAGCTTAAATCTTCGAAAGAAGCCGATAATTCTAAGTAATCCTCACATCCTTTCATAAGGGTGCTAGCCCACAAGCAAAGAATTTTTTAATTTCATTATCAGGGTTTTCCTCCATATACTTTGATCCAATTACACCTTCTGGTTATATGCAATAAGGATTTGAGGGTCGAACATGATCCCTAACCATTTGATATAAAGGACTTAATTCTTCCCTTTGGTCACAAGTTCCACAATATGAAATCCCAACATGCACCAAGGGGAATTGTATAGGAGAACTGTATAGGGGAACTGTAACAATTATCAACCATGATTTGTCCACGATAATAATTCGACATGAATACATACCTCTTTATAAAGATGTCACTTAACTTGATTCATATACTTAAAAACTTTACACTATACTTAACACAAGGACATCTTAACATTTCATCTTAACGTACATACTTTTCTAGAAAATAACATGTTGTATGAACTCATACACTCCTTCTCTAAATTCATCTAAGATGTTTATTAGCATTCAATCTTTCATACATCCACCTTTTATCTTCAAGGATTTCCGTTAATGCAAATTTACTAGAACAAATTTCATATATATAATTTCAATTTGTTCCTATTGAATTTGGAAACTTAAGTTAAATAAAGGAATGACACTTTCAATTGGTTTAGTGTATAAATAATTAATTCTCAAAACCTTAACGAAGTTCTGGTTAGATTTCTGCTGTGAGAAACATATTTGTTACACAGAAGTAGACAAAACATAAGTAGTTAGGACATAGAATTCTGCATTCGTTGTTTCTCTTCAGTAAGACCTGACCATAGACAAACAAGCCATCACTGCTCCCAACTCTCCATCTACAACTTACCATGTTTATCACTCCCACAACCACCCTAAATAAAACACCAGGTCCACAACTGACAAAACCACCCTGTTGATGACCGCTACCACTTCAGAAACCATATAGAAGATATACTTTCACCACCCTTACTACTGTCAAAAACTACTTTCATTTCTACAGAATCACACAAACAATCATGATAACACCACTTCATTCTACAGCACCACAGCCACAATAGACTATACTAACATAGTGCAAGTCCGCATGATAGCTGCCACTGCTTTAAACTCAAATTTACTATATTCTTCAAGACTATAACCATTGCTGATGCTTTGATTCCTATCGTCAGTTCTATCACTTCGGCCAAATTTGCCAATTTATTGATACATCTCACTTCTGACTTTATTGATACATTTTATTTTATTGGTACTACTACTGCTAAAGCTATTATTACTATTGAAGGCTATGCCTATTGCTAGAAAAGAACAGGACATAAAATAAGTCAAGAGTGAAACAACATTAATATGCGGTCAAGGACAAGAAAATTGTGGTGAGAACAATAATTCGTATTAAAACTTACTAATAAATCACGTGTTTTAAATTGTCACCACTTATTTCTTTTCATTGTGCTTTTGTTCACTAAGGTTGTGTTCTCGTGTGTAGGGTTCAAGTAATCCCACGTAGAGATCATGTAGCAAAGGGTGGGCTAATCTATATAACCTGTTTGCACTAATTTAATTTTTCATGGGTATTAAACTGGTATACCAGAGCACCAAAACTCACAGGCGTAATCATATAGTTGTACCAAAAAAAAGAAAAAAAACTTGACCATTTCATTCATTAACTCGACACTACTTCGGAGAAGGATACCATGAACAAAACAGTATGTAGAAGCATGTTGTTTTAGGCAATCTTTGGACATCAAAAGACCAATTAGAATACCAAGGAATTTAATACAAGGGGAATTCAATATTTCAATTAAAGCAATCTAATTCCTTTCATTTGCTGCAAAATCTGCTTTGGTTATGTGTCACCTAAGATAATCATATATCACAGAAATCTCATTCCAAACAGCCATTGAAGGAAGAAGCAGTGTAGCATCACATAACATCTTCCTCTAATGTGTATCAATCTGTCATACTATCAGAGTAAATCAATTTCAAATGGATTTGAGTAGAACAACGTCCACATTGTCATTTTTAACAGCAAGCAACCCACTCCATTAGTTCAAATTCTTATCGAGCATCTTATCAGAAACCTCATTGCCCTATCAATATACCCATTCCAGGCATAACTACACAACATTCTAGTTTACTAGACAAAATCCTTCTCGGGCATATGGACTTTGTTGAGTTTCAATTCTCAACCTTTCCTAAAAAAATAAAAAAAATAAAAAACTAATTCCAAAATACACTTTCTCTCCAATGTTTCCTCAAACAGATCCCTCTCAAGACTGAACATTCTGCTCTACAGTACTTGCCTACCTGATATCATGGCATTGCACATTAAGCTTTGGTAAGAAATGTCTTCTTGTGTGTTAATAAAGGAATGGAGACAGGCCAGGAATAAAAACACAAAGTCAAACACCCACAAACTGCCTCTGTATGCATGATTACTTTCAGTGGTATTATTCTAATGCATGCGAAATTGAGGTAGCTGCGCCATGAATAAAGCAACATGCATTTGCCCTTTGCTTCAATTTTGAATCTCAATTTTCCAAAACTAAGACCAACAATGAAAGGTCGGCGTAACAGTTGCGCATGGAAATGAAAAGTGGATGGTGGGAATGGGAGAATGAATGATGAAAAAGTACCTGTAGTATATCGAAAGAAGCCGCACGCGAGTACTGCAGTTACACGAATCAAATCAAATCATCAAAGCGTCAAACCATAAACCAAAAAAAGTGGTTCAATTACTGCGGTTACACGAATCTTGCAGTTTATATACTGGGCAACAAATGATGGAAAGATATTGAACGATAAAGATGACCAATACACATACCAAACTACAGAGATTCAGACGAGTAACAAATACGGTGGCGAACGGAGACGATAAACTTGCGACACCGTCTATGAACGAAGGATGTCAGGGTGCGTGACGGTCACGGAAGGAGCTGAGTTTGACGCCGTTTATGAAGAAGCCGGCACGAGTTCTTCAACGTTGGAGCTGACACGAGTTTAGGAATTTAGGTTACACAAATTAGGGTTTGAGAACGATGGAGGCACCACTTTTATTTCACTTTACCGGCGACTGATTTTTTGCCACTTCTATTTTCGGACGCTATAATACTAATCCGTGACTAAATAGCTTTTTTTGTGTGACCTTTCACGCTCTCCACAATAACACGTTCAACCAGCTCCACTGATCCCTTAGCCTCTTGGTACGCTCCTTCAACTGGGGTTGAGTCATGCTTCAACGCAATTGCACTCGCCACTCTCCCCATTTCACAAACCCTTGCTCTACCCTATCATCTCCTAACATGGCTCTAGTTCTTGTATAGTTTCTTTTCATAACCACTAGTACTGCTCCATACAGTACAGCCCTTGGAGTATTTGGAAGCATTGACAGTGGCGGGAACCTCCGAGATTTTGTACGGAAACAGTTAAGAAAGCTATTCATTCATGCATGTCGAGCTTGTAAGTGCAGGGAGTTGTTCTTTTGTCGCAGCTATTCATTTGTGTGCCTTCAGTTTTGTTTTTCTATGGGTGGCGCAAGTTCCTTTTATTTCATGTGCCCAATTTGTCATGGGATTGTGGTTCAATTTTAGGATTCATGGCACATTGTACTGGTATGTCAGGGCTTTTATTGCATACAAGGTATTTTATCGAATCTTTATGTGGCAGGTTGTGAAAAAAATTTTAGCCTATGTTAATATATTGGCTTCCAGTGCATACGTTAAAATTGAGGCCTCATAAGTCGTTACCACTTGGGTAATTTCACTTAAGAGTATGTTTGCATGCATTATCTTTTTAAATAAAATATTTTAAAGTTAATTTTTTTTAATATAATTGTCTATTTTACAAAATTGTTTTATTAAAAAGTCTTTTATTATATATATATATATATATATATATATATATATATATATATATATATATATATAATCATATGCATCATCTCATTTTAGTGTTTTTTTATTTTTTAATATAATAACAAATAATGTTGTAAATAAATTTTAATATCATATTTAATACTTATTTAATAAAGTAAAATAATATGAATAAAATGTAGTAAAAGATAACCATTTGAGTATATAAATTATTGTATGCATCATCATATATTTAATATTTTTATTTTGAGAGATCAAGTAAATAGATTTTTTCTTCAAAATAAAATCCGTAATCCGTGCAACAATATACATTATTGATTAATAGTTTATATTATCTTTGTTTATGGTGCGATTTGTAAGATTATCAAATATACCATGAACTATCTTATACCATGAACTATAAAAAAGTATGAAAATCTAAAAATTACTAGAATTTTAAAAATTTAGAAAAATATCAAAACAAACAAAATTGTTTTTATAAAGAAATATATAATTCCTAATTTGCCATTATGAATAAATTAACGATAAACAAGAGAAAGATATCTTCAATTTTTTTTTTAAATTCTCCACATCATCAAAACACAGACGATACACAAAAGACTGAATACTTCGATGTTCAAAATCTGGTCTCCAAGCTTGGAATGTTAAATATCCACATTCCAGCTTGATAGAGGGTGTTAACGGCTCTATTCTTTCTCCGGATGTTTTAGGACTACTTGCTTTTCTATTGGGTCTCTTTTTCTGTTTACGTAACGTGAGAACACTTTCATACGATCAGAAATATTCGTAATTTCCCCTCACATTGTTCACCGTCTTCTTCCTTCCACCAATACATACCATAAATCTTACTAATTTGTCTCATGATTTTCATTATATAATTTCCTCTCTCCTTGACATTTTTATAACAAAACTCATCATTCCTGAATCACTGACTAAAAAGTTGATTACCATTTTTAGTGATGAATGTTAAAATTTCTTTTTGAAATAATTCCATGGGTTATATCACATATAAAGTCAATTAAACTAAGTTTAAGTCGACTTTAAATATAAAAATTAAATATATTAAATTTAATTATAATTAATATTATATTCTTTTTATTTATTTTTAATACTTATTTAAATTAATGTCTAGTTATTTTTAAATTTATATTTTTTAATTTAGGATCAATCTTATCAACATTAATTTTATTTATTTTGCAATATTTACTCAATTTAATTTTGATCTGGTCAACACTATTTTTATTATTTTTAATCTATAGAAATTAGCATTTCTATAGATTTCTTTCTCATACGCATTCCCTCTCCCACTTACTCGTGCACCCTCTACTTCATCTCCAATAAAAACCCTATCCATCTCCTTCACGCTATCAATCCACAATGCAACGCCAGTGATGCCTACACAACCGTGGTCACCCATGTTCTCCATGGCGTCACATGGGTAAATACCACTTCCTCATCGTAACTCATTCTAGCACTACCCTTAACTCACCTCATTGCAATCTCTCCATGCTCCTCAAATGGCCTTACATTAAGCTCCTTAAAAAAACCCTCTCCTTTTTATCATCGATTCTCTAAACCCTAAACTTGTAAGGGCTCCTCAATTTTTTTTTTCTTTTTTTAATTTTGCACGCATCATAAAATGTAATAAATGCCACGTAGACTAGGACAAGTTTCAAATTCATGATTTAACTTCGAGATCATATCATATTTTATATATATATATATATATATATATATACATGTACAGAAACTTCGAGATCATATCATATTATATATATATATATATATACATATATATATATATATATATGTATATATATATAT
>Ga0209700_106901_pt1 | contig 16847 bp, 9 predicted proteins | sample SiratroredBW_FD_187528 | JGI IMG/M metagenome (GOLD analysis project Ga0209700, IMG submission 187528) | Root nodule microbial communities of legume samples collected from California, USA - Siratro red BW (SPAdes) (version 2) | ecosystem: Host-associated > Plants > Roots > Nodule | place: USA...
TATATATATATATATATATATATTTCGGAAGGAGAGTCAAGTGTTTTGCGATATATGTCAATAGTATTCTCGCATATTCTCTAGATTATATATGTTATAACAAATAATTAAATGAATGAAATTGAATTTTTAGATATATATTTATTATTGTACCGAAAAGTTTTATATGATTTTTTTTAAACTCTAACTTATCCTGTTTATATAATATTTTTTTAACTTTAACTTATTCTATTTTTCTTATTTGTGTATGTTTATTAATTATGATAATTGTATGTTATACGATATAAGTGAATATTACAAATAGAAAGATTCAACAGAGAGTGAGGAATTATATATATATTGTAACACCCCAACTACTATTTAATTATTTGTAATTTAATTAGAATTTGTGAGTAAAATTATGTTTTTAAAAAATAAACTTTTGGTATAGAAGATATAACTTATGATATCATTTCCCAAATATAAATGTATGTTGACATTTCACATATTTTATAAATATTTATAGTATATTACAAATGATATATAACTTTACAGTAGTTCTCCATCAGATTATAAAATTGTCTTACATATTCTAAAACATTAGATCTAAGTTCTTCATAAGTTAATCATCCAGAAGATCTACTAAAGGTTCTTTCCTGGTACCCTTACTGAGCAGGTTCTGTTTCTACTCATATAACATGCACATATGAAAAAGAAACATAAAAAGAGTAAGGTCTTTATAAGCCTTAAATATTAATCTTAATAAACTTAACAAACAATAGGGGCTTATAATCGCAACCACAAATAATAAGACATATATCTTGGCCTAACACCACAAGAATTACTCTCACTTTATTAGACATATGGATTCATATATCACTTTTGATGACTCAACCTGAACATCAAAAGTCATTTGGGAAGTGATTAGGTAGTCTGAGTATATCTCATCAAAACATTGGTACAATCATAATCATTTTCTCGAGAATTCTGGTCATCTGCCAATAATATATGTATATATATATATATATATATATATATATATGTATATATATATATATATATATATATATATATATATATATGTATATATGTATATATGTATATATGTATATATGTATATATGTATATATGTATATATGTATATATGTATATATGTATATATGTATATATGTATATATATGTATATATGTATATATACGTATATATGTATATATATTCACTACTTAACATTGGTGGTATCAAACAATATCAAATTTGGCCTGTGAAATATCCTAGTCCAGGACACAATTCTGAACTATCCAAATATTCACCTACTTGAAATACTTCCTTAGACCCCACCTGGTCCCTTCCTTTCATCCCACACTTGTACCAAACTATGTCTTCCCAAAAACAGACACTTATACATTACCCTGGTTTCAACTCTGAAACCTAGGACTCTTTAACCACAAACATATTCATGACATTTCCATCAATCACATAAGACAATGACTATCAAGTTATGTCATATATTTCTCAATTCACAAATTGCACACAATATTTAAACAAATACAATTAGTAAAATAATATAGCATATGAGTAACTTCCTTTTATTAAATTCATCAAAAATACATATTTGTACTTCATATTGTATTTATATAAAAATGACTTAAATTATTATAAAAGAATAAAATAAGGATTAAAGAAAAAGTTTTAAATAAATATAAATCTTATAAAATTGGAGATGACTTTCATAAAATAAACAGGACCAGTGCAAAATTGGAGATAAAATAGACATGACCAGTGCTCAATTGGAGTTGAAGTGTATCAAATAAATAGGACCAGTACAAGACTGGAGATAAAACAAATAAAATAAGTAAGATCAGTGCAAAACTGAAGATAAGTCCAAAACTTGAGATAAAATAATTAGGAACCGTACAAAACTGGGGATAAAATATATGAAATAAATGGGAGCAATGGGTAACTGAAGATAAAAAAAAAATAGAGAAATGAAAGAGTAAGAAAATATATAGTTCAATATGTTTTAAAATAAAAGATTAATAAAACATACATAAGTTTATAAGATTAATAATAAAAAGAGCTTAACCTCACTCCCCCCTTACCTTCAAAGGAGAATACTAATAATAAAACTTCAAATACTTTAAAGAAAGTTGTTTGTTCCCAAAATCGCTCTCTTTCTCTTTCCTCTCTCTCCTGCCTTTCAAAAGTTTGTAAAGGCTCATGTCAAGCTTTTTCTGTATTTCAACTTGTGATTAGAGATCACCTATTTATAGTGCATTTTGTAATCATTACTACAATTCTATTTAGTTGCAATGTTAATGTTAATGTTATGGTAAAATCGAGGTGACATGGTGATGTGGTAAGATGAAATGATGATAAATGACTTAAGTTTATCTAATCTTATATGGGCATTAAATGTTGATTTGACATTTAAGCTTATCTGAATGGATATTGATCATAGAGGTGATACTGATATGAGTATAGACGAATCAAGTCAAAGTCGAAAGGCTCATTAATGTTGTAACTGAAAGGTAATACGGAAGAAGCAAATCAAAGCCGAAAGGCTTACTGATGTGGTAACTGAGAGGCGATACTGAAGAAAACAAGTCAAAGTCGAAAGGCTTAATGACGTGAAAGAAAAAGTCAATGCAGAAACCGAAAGGTGATGCGAAAAAAGAAAGTCAAAATTGAAAGACTCGTTGATGCAGTAACTAGAGGTGATACGGAAGAAGCAAGTCAAAGTCGAAAGGCTCATATGTGACAACCGAGAGGCGATACGTAAGAAGTAAGTTAAAGATGAATGTCACATCGATGCGGTAACCGAGAGGTGATACAGATTCAACAAGTGATATGGATCCGAGAGGTGATACGGTGCTGAAAGACTCAAACTAAATTCTAAGATCATTTCTTTCTAAACACAAATCAAATACTCATAACTGTATCCCAAAAATGAAATTCTCAAAATCGTATCCCTTGAACTGAATCCTTAAAACAGATCCTCAAAACTATATTCGTAGTATCATAAGTCGTATTCCTTAATCCGAATCATTAATTCAAAACCGTATCCTTTTACACTTCATAACTGTATGACGTCATTCGAATGTCGAATGCGTCATCTATAACACAAAACCACGTCTCTCTAGTTCCAAAACCATATGACATCACAAAAAACCATATTTGAATTTTTATTATAATTTTTAGAAATTACAATATATAATAATCATATTTTCAAAATATTTACATATGTTACAATAATTACTAAAATTAAGAAAAATAAGATTTTTTTAACTCTTAATTAAAAAAATAAAATAATTATATAATTATTTAAAATTAGGAATATTACATATATAATAAAACTCTAACCAGAATGTTACACTGAATCGCCCCCACAACATATATATTCCGTGAGATATTTAAATATGAAAAATATTATTCTTCGAAAAAAAAAAAATATAAGAAACAAATTAGAAAAATAAAAAGGAAAACATAAATTCGATAATTTACAACATCAAAAGAAGGCAGATTATTAAGCCTAATTATTTGATATAAAGGAAAGAAGTACTATGTATATAGAAAAATGTTTATTATGTAAGGAAAGTAGTATTCCTACACGATAAAGTTCTTTACCTGTTATTTTACTAAAATACATATATTAATATTTAGGGGATATTATTTTATGAGCTTTAGTGTTACCTTTTAGGATTTGTACACGGAGTATGATCCTCAGCAAAATCAAATGAACCTTCCAATTCCTATTTCTTAAAGTTTGTGCCAGAAGATGAGACAAAAGATGAAGATGCTAAAGAAAATGGGACGGTGGTGTGCATAAATGAAGCATCATCTCCCATTCAAAATATACTGTTTTATTGTATCAACTTTGTTCTCTAGTGTTTGCTTCTGTGCCAAGCATATTCCTTTGGTCCCATCTTCTCAAACTTTGATAGTAATCTTAAATGTGATATTAGTTCTTTATAGCACAAAAATCCTTTTTCATTTTTAAATTTACAATTAATATTTTTAGGCTTTTTGTCTCAATATCTAAATATGGTTGGAATAAGTATTTGAAAAATAATAAAATATTTTATGATAAAATATAAAGTTAAAATTGGTACATAAGTTATTTACAATTCGCTAATTATATATATGAAATCCTTAACTGTTTTGACTAGAGAGACTTAGACAAACTTGCTTTAAATTATAATATTTTTAAGAAAATCAATTTTAAATCTGAAATATATTTAGAAAAACTCCAAATGATACAGGTGTAAGTTACATAAACTATACACATTCAATAGTTTGCTATTAAACGTGTTTGGTTTTTACAAATCTGACGGTCAAACTATAATAATTACAATAGTACCTTGACCGTGCGTGTAAAATTTTAGAAAAAAAAAAAAATATTAACAGCTATAGAACGATAATGAGATAGTGTATGTAAAGATAAGATATCGATATTTTGCTGATAGTTTAAAAAAAAAATCTACATAAAAAGTTTCGAATTTTGAGAATAAATTATAAATCATTAAAGATGTCATGAAACTTATATTTTTTTAAATAATTTTTCCTACGTCTGTACTCAGCACTTAAGGCCATATCATTCAAAAATTCAATTTAAATATCTCTTTTTCATATATATTAAATCATTTATCCAAAATTTTAGATATAATTTTATTATTAGAAGATATAATTAATATACCTTTAAAATACTAAACTAATTTTCAAATATCAATATCAGTCAAATTGAGATGTTATTAAAATTGAATTAACCAATTTTAACCAGTAAAATCGAATTAACCAATTTTAACTCGACACAATATAAAGAAGTTAAAAAGTAAAATTACTTTTAAATGAGTCTTGAGTGATATTAACAGTTGAGCGACACTAACATAATCTGTTTAATGTTGATCGTATAGAGTCATTTTAATCAATTTTAAGACAACAATAATTATTTTTAATTTTTTAATAAATAAATTTTTTATATAGGCACTAATTATTATTTTTTTAATAAATAAAAATATTTATATTAGTATTAGGCTAATATATTATATTAACATTAATGTTAATCTTATTTGGAGAGGTTAACATCAGTATATTTTAACGTCAATGTCTAAACTAAATAACAGTAAAATGTTACGAAATAATATGATTATTCTATAAAGTTTCTTGTATAATACACATACTCAAATTGATGGGATTGGTTGAAACAAATTTAGGGTCCATGGAGGAAGGAAGAAGGATAAAGAAGGGTTATAATTAGAGGTAGTGAAGATAAGAATTGGAAAACGCAATACGCAAGTGGACTTTGATGACTCAAAAGCTTCAAAGAGTAGATAATGACACAATGCCCTTATTGATTGGGTAGGAAAAATAGACCTAGCAAGGGACGAGTCCTACAGTGACCTTGATTAAGGTCTGCTTCGTCAAATATAAAAACATTAATGAGGTCAATTATGTCGACATGAACCAAATGCATGCATGTGGACCACATATGATGTGTTTGCCAAAAACTTATCCTACCTAAAAATTACAACATCAAATTTTATTAATTTTATTTCAAATTGAAACTTCTTTTAATATTATTGATACCCAGTATTTAGCTTAATCTTGCTTTAGAAGCTTGGTGTAACAATTTTAGTAAAGTTAACTTCTTCTTTTTCTAACTAGCTTTCCTTTAGTTTTAGTGATTGAATATGAGATTTTATTTAGGGGAGTTTTGTCTTGTACCAATAACTAAAACTATATAAGTAAGTAAAACCCTTTTATAAAACATCCAACTTTTTAGAGTTTTTAAATTTTAAAAATTTATAAACTTTTGTTTAATTCATATTGTTTTATTTGAAATATGGTAAGATTGAAGTGAATTATTGCATATGAAAAATTATTCGGTTTGAAGAGTATCACAATTTTATTCTTAAAAAATATCTTAGGAATTAAAGAGGAAAATGTGTATATAAATAGTTTATAGTTTCAATTTCTAAGTGATGTGAAATTTTTAGCCGTAATAAAATGCAAGTCTAAATGAGAACTAAAAAATTAAAGAAAAAAAGTTATTTGCTTTTAAACCTCATTTCCATTTTAATAGACAGGTCAATATTCCAATCTCACATACACTAAAATAATATTATTAATATGTTGTATTGATTAACCATGACAGTATTATCTTTAAGTGTCTTTCAGGTCAGAAGACTTCCAAATTTTCATAGTTAAACAAAACTTCCAATTGTTTTAACACAATTCTCTTAAGTTCATTATTCAAGATATATAATTTGAAGTTATAACATTTTATGAAATTTCTGTTTTGAACATTTATTGAATTTTCAAAATGTAACTTGAATAATCACGTGTGCCAACTTATAACATACAATTGAATATGCAACGAATTTTGGAATGAGATGGAAAGTTCTTGAATTTTATATATAATATAACACAATGGTCAATGATGGGCTAAAATATCACTTGATCCCAAAATCATGTGCCCACATGCAGATCGAATACCTACCAAAGAAGATTTCCCATGTGAAGCTAAAGAAGCTTCACAAAATACAATACACAGAAAAAGAAGTTACTTTATCATTTTCTGAAGCCTCTCACTTTGCCGTGCCTTTTGCCGATGCCTCTTCCTGTGTCTACTTTGATGATTCAAAAGCTTGCATCAAGATACACAATGCAAAAACACTTTATAATATTCAATTTGCTCAATTTTGATTCTACACAATCTTTTTTTGTAGTATATTACCTAGTTATTCTTTTGCTTCTGTGTAGTTTTCTATTATATTGAGGTGTCTTTACAAATGGAAGAAATGAATTAATTGATGAAAATATAAAGATTAAACCCAACTCATGTGTCAAAACTCAACCACCTAAAGTGGGTTTGATTAATGTTAATTATTGAGGTGTTGTGGATTTGTATGCATGGTGGAACCCACAGTATAAACTAATTGCCACATGCTAGTGTGGATGGAGATTAGATTCCACATGATAAGAGTCCCTCTTACTAGAAAGGACCATTGTAGCAAGTGCCACCCCACTTTTTCCTCCTTACAAAACCAAATTAATTATCATTCCCATAACCTAAAAAGCCCTTTACCCATAGTTTTCCACTTCCCATGCACTTCCTAGTGTAAGAAATCCTCTCTTCAAAATCCAACCTTAACCATAATTCAAGGCCACATACCCAATCCCCACCATTCCAATTCCAATCAAAACCAATCCACACCATGCCAACAAAAACCCATCAAACAAAACCATCAAAGATCTTCACTTTCTTCATCCTTGTGCTTATTTGTGTCACTACTCCTATCAAGGGTGAGGAATCAAGGAAGCTTGGTGACACCACAAATGGTAATGTGAAGTGTGGCCCATGTGAGGGTGGTTACACCCCATCACCACCAACAATAGAGTATCTATCACCACCACCACCAATAGTCTATCCATCACCGCCGCCGCCGTCGCCGCCGCCACCGATCTTGTATCCATCACCACCACCTCCTTCACCCAAAAAACCGCCATCAACATACTGCCCTCCACCACCATCATCAGCATACTTGTACATGACGGGTCCACCGGGGAACTTGTACCCAGTGGATGAGAATTTCAGTAGAGCTAGTCCAATCCGCCACCAAAATTTGGGTGTGTTCTTGATTGGCTTGTTGAGCATGATGGTGTTTTGGTGATTAGCTTGTGAAGAAATTGATTCAGACTAAAGAGTATTGATATGTGTACAACAATTATTCATGGATTATACAAGGTCTTGCCAAAAGGTAATAAGGAGGAGGAGAGTTTTGTACTCAAATAATTTTATTGTTTCTAATTATTCCTTTAAGTTCTCATCCCAATTTGTACAATAATATCAATAATCCTTTTCTAATTTCTCAAAACTGTTCTTCTCTGTCTTAGTTTTGCTCTCTATCTTATCTAACTGGGTTTGTACTGGGTTTGCATCAAATTGGTATATTTTTTATTTATTTATAAATGGTCATATTTCTTGAAAATGGTAAATCAGAGTCGGTCACGATTTAATTTTTGAAAAATGAAAAAACTGATTTAATTTTAATATAAATAAAAATAATAAAATATTCAAATAAAAGTTAGCTAAATGTCAAAAACTTTTATTCCGATTTTAACTAAATCTTTTGAAATAGTATAATTAGGATTAATCACTATCAAAAGGCATTAAAAAATAAAGGAAAAAAACGTATTAAAAGGTTAAGGAAAAAGAGGTATTTAAATTATCTTTGATTTTAGTTTCTAAATCACATAATTTTTTCATGTTTCGTTTTTGGACTATTTTTCTATTTTCACGTATAATATCAATATTCTAATGTCAAATTTGTTGGGTGTATATATATATAAAATGAGCAGAGTATTTTGGATTTTTTCCACATCTCATCAAGTTGCAAGAGTAAATCAAGGAATTGTAAGAAGTAAAATGCTCAACATTGAAATAAGAAAACAAGCAATAACGAATGACCTTATAATTGATTGTGGATACGATAGGTTTGGTCCAAATGAGAGAACCGGAGATGTGATAAAAAACAAAAGAGAGATAAGGCACTCTCTACAAACAGGGAAATGCTGATTGAGGCATAATGAGGGAAATTCACACAAAAATTATGCATGTATCTATTACAATAGATGCAACTAGGGAGAGATATCTCTAGTAGTTGTTTCTTTCTTTTTTTTTTTTTCAATATCTCAATTTTCTTCGTTGTTTTTATTGTCTTAATACGTAATATAAATGTTTAGGATTTTAATATTAGTAATTAAGATTTTACAAGTGTATTCTTCAGTTGTTGATGATGATGACCTCTCAATTTTCGGAATACCTTTAGCATTTCATGACACTTTGTGGTACCCTGATAGTGGGGCTTCACATCATCTCACTACTGACATTACCAACCTCTCAACAAAATCCACATGCACGGGATCAGATATAATAACAATAGGTAATGGCACATGTTTGCATATTCAAAACATTGGTTATGCTAATTGTGTTGTTCCTCATTCTTGTGTGAAATTCATTTTAAATAATCTTTTACATGCTCTTGCTATCACAAAGAACTTACTTAGTGTTTCACAATTTGCAAAAGAAAATAATGTTTTCTTTCAATTTCACTCTGACCATTGTTGTGTTAAAAACAGGTAATAAAAGAGATCATACTTCAAGGAAATCTTAAAGATGGGTTATTTGTTTTTCCAAACTTTCTTCCAGCATCTACTATTTCAATTTATAATACTAAACTTGTATCATAATTTTCCAATTACAATGTTTGGCACAATCGTTTTGGTCATGCAAATCCTAAAGTTATTTATCATATCATGAAACATTGTAATGTTCCATATTCTAACAAATAAATTTTCTATGAACCTTGTGCTGTGACAAAATCTCACCAATTATCTTTTCAAGATTCTACTACTTTATTCTCAAACTTTACAACTTATTTTTATTGATGTTTGGGGGTTTTCTCCTATCCTAGCTTTTAATGGTACTTGTTACTACATTTCTTTTCTTGATGCATATTCTAAATATGTTTAGTTTTATCTTCCGCACACTAAATCTCAAGTTTAAATAGTTTTTAAATCTTTCAGTTTATATTGTGAAAAACAAACAGGTTTTCAAATTCAAAGTATTCAAACAGATAATGCTAAAGACTTCCTTTGTTTAAAATTATCTAGCTGATCATGGAATCAAACATGGTCTTATATGCTCACACACCCATGAGCAAAATGGTTCTATAGAAAGAAAACATAGACATATTGTTGATATGGGATTAGCTATTCTTTGTAGAGCATCTTTACCTTTAACTTTAACTTTCTTAGGGAAGTTTTTAGTACAACTACCAGTATTATAAATGTTTTACCATCTACTAACACAAACTATAATAATCCTTATCAGCTTTAATTCAATCGTACACCTGATTATAAATTTTTAAAACTTTTGAATATGCATGTTATCCCTTACTGCGACCATATAACAAAAAAAAAGTTTGCTTTTAGATCTTCTATCTATTTGTTTCTTGGATACAACTCCTCTCATAAAAAGGATACTTATGTTTGTCTACCACGAGTAAGATATACATTTCATGTCATGTTGTGTTTGATGAAACTCATTTTCCTTATTCTTTGAAAGACAACCCTTTTCTTGTTTCAAAAATCATTTCAACTCAATTTGTTTTACATTCTAATCCCTTAATTGTTATTCCATCAAATTTGTCTAATGAATCTAGTAATACCTCTATTTCATCATCTAACGTTCATGATTCTATACAAACCACTATTCTCTCTTCTATTAATTCTATAAATCTTATACAACATGTTATTAATGATCATTCAATAATTACTAGAGCTAAAGCTGGAGTTTTTAAGCCAAAGCTTTTTGTAACTACTACCACTATTCCTGTCATACTGAAAATTGTCAAAGAAGATATTCCATATCCTAGTTGGTTTCCTGCCATGAAAGATGAATGTAATGCTTTGATAGTGAATGATACGTGGACCCTTACAACTCTTCCCGCAAATCTATTGGTTGTAAGTGGGTCTTCAAGAACAAATATAATGCTAATGACACATTTCAAAGCCACAAAGCGCAACTTGTAACAAAAAAAAAAAGTTTTCAATCAACAATAAGACCTTGATTATTCAAAACCTTCAATTCAGTAATCAAACCAACAACTATTAGAATCATTCTTACTATTGCTCTATCTAACAATCGGTTTGTGCATCAAATTGATATAAATAATGTCTTTCTTCATGGAGATTTGCAAGAAACAGTGTACACGGTTCATCCACCTAGTTTCCACACCAATGACAACACATTTGTTTACAAACTAAAGAAAGCTATTTATGGCCAAAAGCTAAGTTCAACTCTATTGTCTTTTGGCTTCACCCCAACAAAAAGTGATTCTTCTTTATTTATAAAAATTGAAAGTGATTTCACTCTTTTTGTTCTTATATATGTTGATGACATTCTTATTACAAGAACCTCATCCAAGGATGTTTCCTCTCTCATTTTAAAGCTTCGCCTTCACTTTGATCTAATGATCTTGGTCGTCTGCACTATTTCCTTGGCGTCGAGGTTTCATGGCATCCAAACGGGACTATTCATCTTATGCAAACAAAATACATACGTAATCTTCTGCAGAAAACTGACATGCTAACTTCAAAATCCCGACCTACACCCATCATCTCCTGCTCTCGTCTTGCTTAAAACAACAATACCTCAGTTGATGACTCTTCTCTATATCGTTCAGTTGTTGGTTCTCTTAAATATATTCTTATTACAAGACCTAAGCTTGCCTACAATGTCAACAAAGTGTGTCAATTCATGCATCAACCACAACAACATCATTGGAAAGCAATTAAAAGGATCTTATGTTATTCCTTGGCACCAATCCGATTTCTTGGACATCAAACAAACAAAAAGTTATCTCACACAGTAATACATTATTTGAGTATCGCAATATAGTTATATCAAGAAGTGGACTTTAAGCCTAACTCAACCTTAGAAAACCGACTTGTAAGGTAAGGTTTGTATCCACTTATAAACTATTGAAAGGCCTCATCTCTAGTCGGTGTGGGATCTCCAACACACTCACCTCACGTCGAGACTCCTCAACTCGAGCGTGAAACTTATATATAAGGGTGATCTGATAGCAGGTGGTTCAATAGGCCATACAACCTTGCTAGGATAGACTCTGATACCATATAAAGAAGTGAACTTTAAGCCTAACTCTACCTTACAAAACCGGCTTGTAAGGTAAGGTTTGCACCCACTTATAAACTATTAAAATGCCTCATCTCTAGTCGATGTGGGATCTCTAACAAGTTACAACTTTAGCTCACATCAAATGGACCATCAACCTTCTTCATGAATAACACGTCTCCACAATTACTCCTACAATCTTTTCAGATAATCTCAGAGTTGTTCTCATGATTGCAAATCCTATAATGCATTCCAAGACAAAACACCTTGAACTGGATCTGCACTTCACTCGTGATGTTGTTCAACAGAAACTTCTTCTCACGCATATACTTGCAGGTCTTCATCTTGCTGATATTTTGACAAGACCTTTATATGGAGAATCCTTCCTTGACTCAGGGATAAACTAATGGTTTAAGGAGAGGATAATATGTAATATAAGTGGTTAGGATTTTAATATTAGTGGTTAAGATTTTACACATGTATCTTCTGTATATACAATACAATGCATGTATTATGTATGTAACACTTTATTCCTTTTCAGTCACTATAATAATACTATTCATTCTCTTTCAATTTTTTTTTTTTTTTATCTTTTTTTTTTTTTTGTTTACTTTTTTTTTTTTTTTTTTTTTTTTTTTTTTTTTTTTTTTTTTTTTATCTTTCTCTTCTTCTAGTTTACCCTTTCTTCTATCTTTGTCATATGTCTTTCTTTTATTTTCCTTTTAGCTACTATAAATCTATTTATACATATATCTCATTTTATTAGCATGGTCAAAGAAGCATGGTTGATGGGAAATGTTTGAGTTTATGAGAGAGGTTTTGGTTGTCTGTAAAATAAAATTATACAAGATTCGATATTGATTAGGAAAATTAAAGATTGAAAAAGTACCTTAAAAATTTGTAAATTTGGAGAGAATAAGTAAGAATGCAGTGTGATGGAAAGGATAAGTGTGATTGTGTTGTGTAGTGTTTATTTTGCTTAAGATAAATGTTGGATCGTTCTCTAATAATAAAAGGACAATTGCTTCCTGCACTCCACATTTGCTCTCCGAATCCCATCAAAAATGCGAAAGGACGTGCCTTTTTCTCAATGAAGACAAAAAATGACTTAGGGTTTCTTTGGTAGGCATTTTGAGTTGTGGCAGGTGTTGCAGCAGCGTCAGCTGTGGAGGAGCGTGGTTGGAGATCTTCATCAATTAGTTTGCATTTGGGTGGTGAAGGTAGGTTGTGACGTTCATTGTTGATGGTTTTGATGTGCGTAAAGGAATTATTAGTGGTTTTGATGTGCGTAAAGGAATTATTAGATTAGATTGTTTTGATTAGAAGGTGCAAGTGAGTATAAGGGTGGGGTGTGTCGCGATGGTTTTATAGATTATTTTAGGTGGTTTGTAGTGGGTTTTGAGTGGTGCTAGTGTGTAATCGCAGAAGGTGTAAATGCTTCTCGTAGAGATTTTTTTTTTCTAAAAAGCAGATTGAAAGATTTTTGAAAATTTGTTTTCGAAAACAATGTTTTTTTTTTCAAATTTTTGTTTACTTCGAGAAATGACAACCGGATGGGGTGCTATCCGGTTTTTATTTCCAAATCAAAATGATAATCAGATGAAACCCATCCAGTTCTCATAGTCCAAATCGAAAAATTAATCCGTTCACCGTCAAGAACGCTCCACCCCAAGTCCAGACATGACCATCATAAATTTCTTTCTCAATCCCCTTTATCCCCTTGACATTGTCAGCCTTGGAATAATAATGGAGTAACAGTGAATATGAAGTCTCATTAGGCTTGAAGCCCTTACTTAAAGTCTTATTTGGGGCTTGGGGCGTTCTTGACGGTGAACGGATTAATTTTTCGATTTGGACAATGAAAACGGGATGAGTTTCATCTTGAAAAAAAAAATTAACAACCGGATGAGCAGGCCATCCGATTCTCATTAATTTCCATAAGGGTAATTGTGGCATTAATATTTTTTACTAGGGTGCAGAAAGAACTCTCGAAGGGCCACTTCTATTTGTCATTTTTTCTATACTTTTATATTTTTAAAAAATATCAAAAATACTTTTTTTAATAATACAAGTTAGAATATAATTTTTATTTTACAAAGATTAATTTTTTTTTTATATATTTTAGATTGAAAAAATCTGGAATACAATTTTTTTATTTTAAATTACATCATTCAAAAATAATTTTCAAAATATATTTTTTATTATAAATTATAAAATTTAAAATATAATCTAAAATATATTTTTCTTATTTAAATTGTTAAATTATATAATTTAAAAATAAAAATATATTATTAAATTATATAATTTAAAATAAAAAATATTCCAAATTAAAAAGTCAAGGACACAGGTTTTATTTAATTTGTTATTAAAAATATAATAGTCATTCCACTTAGTCTATGAGATGCACTAAAAAGTATGGAAGGTCAGGAAGAATTAGTCTTATTTTGGTCTAGGTCTACTTCTTGTAATTTTGTTTTCTAACTTTTATTTTTTTTAAATTTGTTATATATATAACATTTTTAATTATATAAATATTTTAAAATTTTTGAATAAAATTAAATAAATTAAAATAATTATTATATTTATATATTAAATTATTCTATTACAATTAATAATTAAAATTTAATTATTTAAGTTACAATATTATTATAAATTTTTATCTTTCAAATAATATAATATATAAAATTTAATTTTTTAAACTATTTCTTATTTTAATATTTTTTTAAAAAGAAGATTGAAGAACAGCTTGATCTACCCACCTTTAATCTACCAGTTTAAAAGTTAGGTGAAGTTAAAAACAAATTGGTGGTTTAAAACACAAATCTAACTTGTCAAAATTTGGCAACAAAGACTAAGAGGCTAAAATCGAGTTAATGCTTTTTCAACGGCTAACAATAAATAAAATTGAAAAAACATTGTAAGATACTCCAATCCCTATATAACTCATAGAACCTCCTATCATACAACAATATAACCTAAACCCCTATTCAAGATATATACAATATTGTACTAAAATAAGACAAAGGAAGAACCAAACAAAGTGGGACACCTAAGCTACTAATCCAGCAAGAACACCTAACAAAGGGTAAGTTTGCCCAACCACGAATACAATAGGCAAAGAATCCAAAAACTAACCGCAATAAAAAAAAAAAGAAGCAAGGCCATACACGACTTGTGCTCTTCCTGTGACTCTTCTCTTGTTCTTTGTTGTTGAATTTGCTCCTATCTCTCCAACCACTTCTAGATGCAAAACACACAAACTCATAGCATGCTATTGGACCGCACACTCACTTTCATACCTCTCACACCGATAATCCGCTACTAACACCTTTTTCAGACTATAAAAAATTACACCAAAGATTTGACTGGACAAAAGTGTCACTTTGACAAAGAGAATGATGCTCTTATGAACTTATACTTAAGCAAAAATCATCTTTTTAACTAGATTAAATATTTTCTCATTATTCACAGTCTCATCTTTAAAGATCACTTTATTTTTTTTTATGTTTCTATATCTTTGATACAATAGATACTCATATTTCTTTCCACACATTCTGTTAATATTTTATCTTTCACCAAAAATAAAGACGCTGAAAAAGTGAACAATGATAAATTCATGTCTAATTGTCATATTCTTTACCCATCTCTCACACTGATTTCAGACTTTTTGTGCCACCTTACAAGTGATGAATAAATGTTGAGAAGTTTCTATACCTTCTTGACACAGCAGATATTGTATATTTCTTAACTGTACTCTCTTTCTAACTAAGTTATACAAATGGAATACCTCATGATCCTCCATTAAATCTTCATTATTTAAAATATAATAACCAAACTTAATTGACTTAACGGTGTATTCTTGTAAATCCTTACCTACCCGTCCTATCCTGATCCTCCATAATCCAACCCTCTATAATCCATTAACTTTTAAAATAATACACAGTATTTGTTCTTTTAGATACTTTCACATAAGAACCTCTCTTATGTCATCTTAAGTTCCATGTGGATTCCTAATTTTCTCACCTTCACCATACTATTTTTATATTTATATTGAGAATCGAGTTAATGTCAGTGGAGTTCCATTTCTTTTTATTCCTTGATTAATTTCTTATGTTATTTTTTGAAATAAATTAAATCTTATAAAATTACTAATATAAGTTAAAAATACTAATATCAATATAAAAATTCATATAAATACTTATAAAAATATGAAAAATAGGTAATTAAAGCTCAACATCACATAAAATAACTAAATTTATTTCAAACTAATTTACGTATTAACAAACAGAAATTAGAAAATTAATTTAAGCCTATTAAAAATAAATTAACCTTATGATTCATTTTTTTTAAAAAAACGGGATGTCACAATTCAATTGATACACATAAAACATTGTAATAGTCAAAATTATAAACTAAAATTAAAAATACTCTCAAAATATATTTTTATTAATAATAAATTTAAATTTATATAAAAAATGTTGCATAAACATATTATTTTCTATCATTTTATATTTAATAACTATTTTAGCTATTATTTATATTTATTAATTATTTCAACTAATAAAATTATCAAACACTCATAATTTAATTAATTAATTTAGGATCTTTCAACTATCCACAAATAAATTTCAGATATTACCTTTTCCTACCAAAACAGAAAAAATTGTAACTTAAAAAGATTGAGAGAATCATTTTTGGTAATTGCTCAAATACTGTACCAAATGCACATATAAAATAATTCTCTTTCGTTCAACTTTTAAGGGTAACACAAATATAGGAATCATGTACCATCAACAACAATGAATAAAAAAACATTAAGGCGTTACAGTAAAAAATAAGTGTCTAAAATCAGTGAGATTAATAGAGCATACTATTGTAGTTGTTTTTAAAAGAGATTGTACATGAGGTTTTAGAATAGGAAGGAATATCTTAAAAGTGCATGTTAGAAGAAATACAAAAATATTTATGATAATCTTAAACCACATTAATTATGTTCACTCTTACAAATATTTTTTTCTATTATAACAATAATATCTAATGGAATCTAATCATTTAATCATTTAGTGGTTAACGGTAGTGTTAACATTTTAATAATTAAAGTGCCGGTTTAATTGTTATTAAGTCTAACTAAAAGGTTAATTTCTTTGGATTAGTTAAGCTCACATTTTAT
>Ga0209700_106903_pt1 | contig 16841 bp, 6 predicted proteins | sample SiratroredBW_FD_187528 | JGI IMG/M metagenome (GOLD analysis project Ga0209700, IMG submission 187528) | Root nodule microbial communities of legume samples collected from California, USA - Siratro red BW (SPAdes) (version 2) | ecosystem: Host-associated > Plants > Roots > Nodule | place: USA...
CTCTCTCTCTCTCTCTCTCTATATATATATATATATATATATATATATATATATATATATATATATATATATATATACATATACATATATATGTATATAATGATTTTAAAATAATAAAATAATTTTCAAATAACGGTGACTTATTAATATAAGATTATTTTACTTAACCAATTTGATCTTTAATTCGTCTGGATAATTAAAAAATTGATTAAATACCAAACAGGAGTATATATATATATATATATATATATATATATATATATATATATATATATATATATATATATGTATATATATTAAATTAAACAAATAAAAAAATATGTTTGAGAAAAATTCAAAAATAAAACATTGTAATTTATTTTATCTTAAATATTTATAAAAATAAAAACATATAATAAAGTAATATTGTTTAAAATAAAAAATTTATAAACATGATTTATTAATTAAAAAAATATATACTGTGACCTCCACTGATCCTTTTCTTTTTTTCTCTAGCACAAACCCCACTTTCTGCCCTAACATTTCCAATACGTACTCTTTTTTTTTTTTTTTTGACAGTTTTTACTTAATCCATTCTATCAGTATAAAAGGTTGATCTAAGAATAACAGGAACCGATTGTGAGAGAAAAAAAAAATAAGGAAAACGTATGACTAATGAACTTAATATAATAATAGTTATACATGTAATTAAAATTATATTTAATTGTAAAATTATATAGTCCATGTTGCTAACTTTCGCTTCTTTGTTATTATGCTATTTGACAATCGTTGCCACTTGTTTTGTTTGGAACAACTCTTATTGACAAAATTGTGTCTGTCGCACGAAAAAGGATGCAGAAAAATATGTACCTAAATTAGCTATACCAAATTATGCAAGAAGCTTATCAAATGCTTATGGAGCCCACCAAAAAATACATGTCTTGATAAATATAATCCTATCAAATTCAATTTATTAAATATTTGAAATTTGTGTCTTTCTAATATTTTATATTTTAAGAGACAAATAATATAAAATTAAAAAAAAGTTCGGAATGCTTATTTAATGTATTTGAAATTTTACATACACGCAACACATTTTAATCCTGTATTTCTTGAAAGTATTGCTAGAAAAAAGCAATAAATATACATATGTTTTATATTCCAAAATAATAAATAACTTGAGACAGAAGAATGGTTCTAAAAATTACCAATAAACAAAAAAAAAGTATTATATTGTATGAGCCTATTCAGTTTGGGCTTGCATTATTATCTTGATTTGGGCTCAAACTTATGGCCCATGGGAGGAAAATGAAAAATAACAAAAATCAGAACAACAAAAGGGCCCAACCGGGTTCGAACCGGTGACCTCTTGATCTGCAGTCAAATGCTCTACCACTGAGCTATGGACCCCTTTATTAATTTTGTAAAATACAAATTTAATTTTAATTATATTGTAACTTAACTAGTAAGTATAAATCGGTGCATAAGATAAATATATTTAAATTCAATTTAAATAGGGGAAAAAATATAAACAAAAAGAATATTTGAAATGGTAAAAATACAATTAATTCTTGTAAAGTTCAAATTAACATGTTCCCTTTTATAATAAACTTTAGTTTGATACAGAAAAATAAAATTACTGTGTGTTTTCAAATAAGATCTATTGCGACATATAGTAATTTGCTTCGTTTTTTTATTTCTAAAGTGTGGTTAATTAATTTAAAAGTTGAAAATAATGACAGTAAATAACTGTTGTTTAAACACAAATCTCCATAATTCATTTATGAATGATTCTTAATAAATGAATAGAAAAATAGTGAAAACAAAATATAAGATTGAGAATGATTTAAAGTTAATCTATTGAGATTAAGATAAATAAATATGTATGAAATATAATGAGATGTGTTATTGAACTTTGTCTATAGTAATAAAATAATTAGGTATTTTGATGTATAAAATAATAACTTATTCATAAAATAATTAAACTAACATATCTTATGTAATGTTAATGGAGTTTGTGCTTTTAATTAAAGAGACCATTGGCCACTCAAGTCCAAGAGCCATCTTCGAAAATGGAATTTCTTTTTTACTACTTGGCGGTTTTTTTTTTTTAGTGTTTAATATCTTCACTTTAGTGGACCAATTAATCTAGTTCCTTCACTTTCAGCCATAGGTTTTTTTAATGACACCTTCAATGGGATATTACATTAAAATTTTGTCTTTGAATAATATTTTGGTTACTTATAAACTTTGGTATGACCTTTATTCTTACTATTAAGAAAGGAAATTATGAAATAAATGTTTTATTTGTCCTCAATTCTTTTATATATTCATATTAAGTTTGTTATTATCAAAGATCAACATTTAATTCAATAGTAAAATTTAGATTATCAAAAAATTTAAGAGAAATAATTAGGATAAGTCCAAACATATAATATTGAGTGACTACTATCACGATGTGTAAAAACTCTTTCGTCAGCTTCTCATCACCTGATATCTTATCTTATTCTACATAACTTATATCATAAGTAAAGCTAGAGGATATTTATTAAAATATAAATGTTAATACTAATATACAATCAAAACAACAATTCATTATATTATCTTAAATATATATGCATTATATTATTCACATTAATACTTATTATTCAATTTACAATACACAAAATTTAAACACATTTCTAACCTAAAAAAAATAACATAAAATATTATTTCTATATAACACATCAAATAGTCTCTAGATAAAGGTTTAAAATCATACTCACTATACCCTCAATAAATAAAATATCTTTCATATCAGTCTCTAAAGATTAATAATAGTCATAAACATAGGTATCAAGTGTTAAATTTGGAAATTTGTTAAATTATTTTATTGTTTAAAATATAAATTAAAGTTAAAGTAAAATTTAAATTAAAATAAAACATTATTACCAAATCTTAATAAATAAATAAAATTATTATTTCAAAATAATAATATATTAAAAAAATATTCTTAAACATTTTAAATTTTAATTATTTTATTTTATTTATTATTTTAATATTTTTATTATAATTATGTACTTTATTATACTTTTATAACAGAAAATGTTGATACTTTTATATGTAACATATAATATCACAATATATTAATAAAAAGTTAATAATATAAAGATTCTAAATTTTTTGATATAAATATAAATAATAATAAAATATTTTTAAATATAATCAATATGTATTTAATATTATCAACTATAATGATAAGATGTTGCACAAGGTATAGTGTCCTGTTTGCAGAACCAGTGCAGAGTGCAGTATAGCAGACTATACGCAAAAGAAAATCACTAGAGGAAAGCATAAAGCAAGTTTGAAATCTGCAATGAATTAGTTTGAAGAAGCTGGAACAGGGCTGTAATATGTATGACCTACATAAGGAGGTATTGTGCAGAGAAACATGACAATCATAAATAGTGAAGTTGAGCATTACTCTCACCCTGCATGACAAGTCAGAATATGACAGGGGAATGGCAAGGGTCATACTTTAGGCTATGGAAAAGAGAAGCATAAATATTGGATATCTGTTCTATGTATTGGAATAGTTGGAATGTAATGTCAGACTCTTAAATAGAGTAGCAGAGATATGTAGATAAGATGTTTGGCAAAGCATCAAGACAAGTGGAAAGTTAGTAGATGAAGTGTGAAATGTGTTATGTAAGGATGTAAGATTTTATGTATACTGTAAAAGTGTTGGTACACCCAAATACTTAATTAAATATATTTTTTTATTGTTAATAAAAAATTAATATAATCAGTTATATATTTAATATAATCAATCATGTATAAAATCCTCGTGATATAATAAAGAAAGTTTTCTCACAAAAATTTAAATTTTATCTAATATATTTTACTTTTTGCACTTTTGTTGCATTTTTATCCGCATACATACTGATCACCCCTTGTCATACACACTCGAAAGGTGACCAATAAAGTCCATGATAAAGAGACTTGTATTTTCTTAAAAAAATTTGCTTTTTTTTTTAATAGAAAACAATTTTAAATGATGGAGATCTTTTGTAGGATAAAAACAATTTCTAAACCCTGAATCCTAATATTTTTATTTTAGTTTTCGCAACAAATGAGACTAGTATTTTGAAAATTTTGTTCTACAGAGATAAAACAAAGCACGCAACAAGTTTTTATTTATTTATATATTTTTAATTAATTACCCAAATATTTTTTTATTTGTCCTTGCTAGCAATTTCTCATATATTCTTCTTAAACAAAAAAATATAAAAGATAAGGTTTATTACAAATTTCTCAAAGAAGAATAAGACATATTTTATGAAAACTTTATTTTTAGAAGGTTTAATGGATAATTAGTATTGTCTCTTCTCATTTATCAATGTTTATATATAGAGCTTTCAAAGAATGGTTATGGAGAGATCTTAGAAATATTTCTTACTGTAATATGCTATTTGATAAAGACAAAAAAGATTCTCATATTATTTTAAATGATATGTAACATTTTTTACCATTGATACTATTGATGTTAATTTTAATAAGAATTAAAGTTTTAATTGAATAATTTATACTCCCTTAGTTACCATGTTTTGTCTTCTCAATTTTGTTATCAATTTTTTAATATTTTAAAGATTTCCAAGTCTCAGTTATTTCTTTTTCATATATACCTCTTCACTTAAATACACTAATTGTAATATTTTCTCATTTTATACTAGAAGTAAATAGTTAAAGTTACATATTAATTAAATGAAGGTATTTTAGACCAAATATATAATTTGCCATAAATGTTGGTGGTGGTTTTTTTTTCTAATTTGATTAAAATTTGAGCTTAACAATATATAATGCATGTGATAAAATGTAAAGTACTAAATTAAAACTCCAAATTTAAGTGGAGAATAATATTTTTGTACAAGTTTTGTGATCTTTGGTTTCAGGTATTGGGATTTTAAATTTTGGGGGGGTGGTATAGTGTGACTGTGAGGTACCCCTAGTTGTGACCATGCTAAAGCCTATTGTGCTGTTGGTGCTATTTGAAGGAAAGCCTTAAGCATGTGGAGAATTTAATGGATTGCATCATTGATTTAGGCTATTCAGGTCTCAATGGAAGATAAGGAGGGGAAGATGGTACATTTTGAAACTTGAGTTGAGATATTTCTATTTTAACTAAATTTCAATGTCCTATGGTGTGATTGTGAGGTTTTTATAGTACTCTATGGGTGCCCATTACCATTGCTCTCAACCATTCTCATCGCACCATTCCAAGGATGTGATTTTTTTAGGTACAAAAGTATATAATATGGCATCATGATCTAGTTATCATGAGTGAATTTATGTCACAATTTGAATGATAAAGATCTTGGGACGGGGGATTCTGGTGTGTGGTCCAGTTTACCTTCCCACAAGGGAAAACAAATAAAAACAACACCAACTTTCTTGACTTGAGTTCATTGTATTATAGTATTCTATTGTGTGGTCCAACCTCTAAATTATACGCATGACCTTAGATTAAAAATAGTTTGGTATAGGTCGCAGTTCACATAGGTCTACAAAGATAATTCATTAAAAATAAAAAGATGATAAATATAATATAAGTAAAAATTGAAGTGAAAAATGAAATGAAACTAAATAGATATTTATGAGAATTAATTATTTGTCTTTCACCTTGGGAGGATAGCCTTTAGCAGGATAGGTAGAGAGCATTAAATATTGTAATTTGTTTTAGCAGACCTCAGTGTCTCTTACAAGGACCAGTAGATATGTACTACTACCACGTAACAATAAATGTGAGTAAATTTGGCGTTAGGATTAAATTTTAATTTATTACTGTAGCTATTTGTTGATATTATTTTCAACAAAATTATTGTGTCTTGGTAATGGTTTCTAATTTTAATTATTGAAATTGAAGAAGAGACTCTTAAATGAAAATAATGTATCTAATTTTTCCTTTATATTTTAATACAATATTTCACAAGAATAATTTTAAGGTAAATTGCTTTCCAGCAATTACTAAGTTATATATTTTATAAAGTAGAAAAGTGTTTAATTAAGTGGTAGATGAATGAAAAAAAGTTGAATTGTCGTATAATGGGTAAAATATAAATTAAAGTTTAAATATTTAACCCATATAATATCCCATCCAAATTCAACAAAATGAATTGAATTTGAAATTTATATTTTAAATAAAATTTATTTCGATCTTAAATTAATTTACATAACATTGTATGGATCGATCATCGTACTTGAAATATTGTTAGATTTAGAGTTTGATACTTCTAATACAGTTTTACGTTTACAATTTGTTTTCGTATTTCACTCTTAGTTATGTTTTAAAATCATAATACAAAATCCATATGGAAAAAGATATAGTGAAAGATAAAAATAGAAAAGAAGTGATTCCCCCATATATATATATATATATATATATTACTATAGCCTACATTTTTATATATAATTAATTTTAAATGTCTAAAATATATGATTTAATGTAATTATTATTTTTATTATGACATAAATTCAACACATTATATACTAATTAATATGATGTCCTACAAAATAGTTATAGAATAAAAACTAATCTAAAATTTAATTTTAAAAATAAATAAGGTAACACTTTAATATTTTTTAACAGAAAAATTATTTAAGAAAATAAAAGTTTAGTTATTTAGTTTTTATTTTTATAATAACAATCACTAACTAAAAAGATATTATATTTTATTTTTATAAAAACTATCAACTCTTTTTTTTTTAAAAGTTGTTTTTTTTCTTCTTTTCTTTGTCTTCTTTATAAAATTTCACATCTTATTTTTATCAAACTGACGATCAAGAAGTCACGCTTAGATTTCTAAAGTACGTTGACTAAAGCAAGAGTGTTCGATCAGAATCTTGATAAGAGGTACGCTGCTTATAATTTTAGATTTTTGGAAATCCTTTTGAGTATCTTTACTATATAGAGATAAGGAAAGTTACTTATATATTTTTATAAATATTATAATTACTTGTCTTATGAATTTGGATAAGAAAAACTTGTTTGACTGTTTTTAATATATATTGTAATTATTTTCTATATTAAAGATGAATTTGAATTTAATAGAATGAATGTTTATAGATGATATAATATAATATAAATATTTGTAAATAATGTTATATGTGATCAAGACATAAAGGAGATACTCCTGTTGAGATATTAGGATGTGTATTATTTGAGGATTTTATCTATCTGACTCTAGTGATACATTGAATTCTTATGTGATGATTAGTATATTTTGAACTATATGATGAATATGTATAGATATTTATATTTAGGTTTATTATATAATTATTATATAAATTAATTTTTATTATATGAAAATATGAGATATTACAATTAAAATATTTAATTATTTTATTTTATATAATAAATTAAAGATAATATATTTATATATATAATTTATAAAAGATTATAGGATAATCTAATAAAAAACGCGTACATACGTTTTCTCTAATTTAAAGTAAAATAAATCAAACATATACTTAGCACGCTGTTTATTCTCTTTTCTGATTTTTTTTGTTTCATTTATCGTCAAAAAAATTTCTACTGCTCTTTTTTACTCTGCTATTTAATCTCATGTCCCACCATTTCTTATCCATAGGACAAAAGTAGATGAATAACACACGGAAGAGTAGTGTTCAAAAAATAATTTCTATATCTGTTACGAATAAAAAAAGTAATTTTTTTTATTTTGTTTACTTAATAGTTTTAAATTTTATTTTCAATATCTAATCAAAATTTGACGTTTCTTATTACATGAATTTACCTTTTTTAATATTTTTTTTTCTCTCAACATATAATAACCTTCACTGCTGATAGTAATGTCGATCATCCAATTTATCTGAGATACTAATGGATCATATATAAGAAAAATATTAATAAAAATTTAAAATTGTTCATGAGTAAAGCAAAAATATTAATAAAACAATTTAAGATTAAGATTTGTAAAATTTTCAATTAGAGACTAAAAATCATATTTTTAGTTCATTTTACTTTAAGAAATAATTGTTTATGTGTTGAATATTATTTGATTGTTTGATTTTGCTATTTTGTAGTGAATTGAAGAAACTTTTTAGTAAACTTATCTTATTGTCCATTTTATATTGTAAATGTTATTTAAAATTTCAGGTAAACTTATCTTATTGTTGTACATTCTTTCACCAGAATAAAAAAAAAAAATACCATATGTCCTTTCTAAACACATCTTCAATTAGTAATTTTAATTATTTAACTGTTTCTTATTCCAGCTTTCGTTATTAATCTCATTTTTTATAAATATTCAAAATAAATTTAAAATAAAAAGTATACAACTAAACTTTTATTATGTTGATTATACATGGCATATTTTTAAATATAATAATTGTCTATAGTATTATCAAGTAATATACATATTATCAATATTTCAAAAGTGAAATGATAAAATAAGAAAATAGATATTATAAATAGTGCAATGTAAAATAAATAAATAAATAATATCTAAATAGAATAAAAGACAATAAATAAACCCTTACCTCAAGTTAAGAGAAAGAAACAGATACAAGGTATATTTGATGTATATTTTGAAAATAAGATATAAGAAGTTTGGAAGCTAAACGCTTCTTGAAAAATCATGTCATATAACACTGTAATTAAGCTCCATAAGTAGGTATTTTACAGAAAAATACAGATTAAACAAGTTTCTTAACCAGTTAAAAAAGTTAGAAGTAGTTATAACTTATAACCTAACATATTAATTTCAGTGCTATATATTAACTTACATAATAGAAACAACTATGGAGTGTTGAACAAGTTGTTAAAATTAAGTAACTACAATATTTTGAGGCACCTTGACCATAAATGAAGAAGAGTTGATTGGTTGGTAAGTGGTTGAATGTGTGAACAGTGTTCACCGGTGATAATTAAATGCTCTTCTAAATAAGAGAAGGATATTTAAAATCTGGCATATGGCAACTGCCCCAACCTCATTAGCTTTAACTTTTTATAACCTATTTTCTGCATTGCTTAATATAACCCTACCTACATGTTTGTGTATATATATACTTCTCACACAATGCTCGGTTTGTGTGACAACAACTCAGAAGGGAAGCTTTGCGGTTTCACATTTTGTTGAGACTATGGTGGGTGTTTTTTCGTTGGTAACAGGGAGGGCTGGTCCAAGTGGCTTTGGATCATCTTCCACTGCAGAACAGGTTACTGAAGGAATTCATGCTGCTAACCTCACTGCAATTATCACAGGTCAGTTTCAACACACACACACATATATATATATATATATATTAGAATCTTTTTGTATATGTTTGTGTTATTCCTTCCTTGCACAACAATCTGATTTTTTACGTGCATATATTAGAAACAATTTAGAGTATTCTAGCTACTACATTACTCCATCTTCAGGGAAGCTTTTGATCTCCCTATGTAGAAGTTTTTATTTGAAATGCAGGGAGAAGTTGGAATTAGTAGGTTTAACTCTTTAGGTTTAACTGACACACTACTCTGATATACTTGTCAAATAACCCAGCTCTTAAGTATTTGTGCGCCAATGAAATTGACGTTGAATTCCTAGGTAGGTGTGTGGAAAAAAAAAATATTATAAGTAGCCTTTCTATGAAGCAATGGTTTATTAACATACATTCGGTGAAGACAGACAAATACTCCATTTTCTACACAACACCCATCCAACACTGAAGAATAACATTTTTATTTTAAATAGAAATAATTTGAAATGAACAAACTAAAAAAGTAAAAAAATATTATTTTTGTACTAGATGTTAGAAGGGTGTAGGAAAATTGAAAAGGTACACCTAAAATTTTCCTAATTCATAATCACCTCTTTAAAAGAAAAAAATTTCATAATAGAAGGGAGATTCTACACTTATTTTATTTACGGTAAATTGTTTTCGTATTTCACTCTTAATTATGTTTGAAAATCATGATACAAAATTAATATGAAAACAATATAGTGAAAGAAAAAATAGAAAAGAACTAATAGAATAAGTGACTCTCTCTCTCTCTCTCTATATATATATATATATATATATATATATATATATATATATATTTTTATATATATATATATATATATATATATAATTTTAAATGTTTAGAATATATGATTTGATATAATTAATGTTTTTATCATAACAGAAATTCAACACACTATATAATAATTAAAATATTTAATTATTTTATATAATAAATAAAATCACATAAAATAAAAAATGATATATGTATCTGTATTATTTATAAAAGACTATAAGATAATCTAATAAAAAACTAAGCCAAGCGTACACTTAAACACTTAGCATGCTGTTTATTCTCTTTTCTAATATTTTTTTTTATTTCATTTATAGTCTAAACAAAATTTACCTCTCTCTTTATTCCACTAATCACATGTCTCACCACTCCTTTTCCTTAGTACAAAAGTTGATGAATAAAACACGGAATGCTGATGAATTTGTCATGTCTTATTATATAATATATATATTTTTTTTCTGTCAACAAATAATAACTTTCATGATGATAGTAATGTTGATCATCCAATGATTTATTATATTATATAATGGAATATATATATATATATATATATATATATAGCAAAAATATTAATAAAAATGTAAAATTGTTCATGACAAAAAAAAATATTAATAAAAAATTTTAAGATTAAGATTGGTAAAATTTTCAATTAGGGACTAAAAATTATACTTTTAGTTCATTTTATTTTAAGAAATAATTGTTCCTTTTTTTTTCTAATTTATAATGTTTTTTAATGAGTGATTTAATTTCATATATTTTATATTTTCATAATCACAAAATATGAAAAATTATATCTGCACAATGTTATAACTTAAAATTTAAATGCTTTTGACTTTTTGACCTCTTGGACTTTTGTGGTACCAAAGAAAAATGTTAAACCTTAAGTGACATTTGCTTTTAATTTAAATTTGATATCTTGATTTAAAAAGTAACATGAAATACAAATTTATAAGATTAAATAAGAATTTTAATATATTTTTGTAATTAAATTATAATAATATATTTCTAAAATAATTTAAAACAATTTTTTCTTTATTTATTTTTAAAATAGTTTTTAATCACTCGCCAATACTAAAACTTGTGAACTTAAATATGTTTTGAATTAAATTAAAGTTTAAAAAGTTGGAGCAAGTAAATGTATCACATTTTCAGAAATCAAGATCATATAAATCTAATAAATAATACCAACCTACTCACAAAATTAACAAAGTGCAAACTATTAAATGGGTTTTAAAAAATACGTAGACTTGCTTTCAAAGCTATCAAATTTAGCTTATTCCTATATTACAAATCTGAATTTTCTTTTCAAATGAGAGTCTTTCTAAAACTATTTTTATGGAGAATGTTTTTAGGTTTTTTAGCACTTTATTTCTTTCAATTTCTTCATTTCATTTCATTTTATTTCTATTTTAATTTAATTTTTCTTTAAAAAAGTATCAATAATAAATAAAAAAATAATGTCTCACAATAGTAAATCTAAAAAAAAATTTACATGTCTAAAACGACATTTATTAAAATTTTAAATTAAAAAATAATTCATATATTCAAAATATTTGTTTGTTATAATTTGTAGTTCTATAAAATAATAATTTATTTGTGTATCAACAATCTAAAATACTAATTTAAGATAAACAATACTAAAGTATAATAACAAGGAGAATGGAGGGCAGGAGAGGAGGCTTCTTTTGAATGAAATAATTTGATATTCAGTATGATAAATTAATTATTGACTTGTATAAATAAACTATGTTAACTTGGATTGGTGTTCATAAATTATGTCAAATACACACCTTGTATTAGTATGATAAAGTACTTTTAAAGTACGATATTGATGAATAACATGGCATAAAATTGTTTCCTTGTTTATAATCACTTCAAAATGTTGAAAGAAATAAACTTTATTTAGAAATAGTGGTTCTGTTCTATCTAACATGAGAATAAGATATATTTGCTGTGATGTGTTGTCTCACTCAGGAGGAGCAAGTGGTATTGGGTTCGAGACAACACGAGTGTTGGCACTTCGAAAGGTTCATGTGATCATTGCAGTACGAAACATGGTGTCTGCAAAAGAAGCTAAACAACGTATACTACAAGAGAATGAGTCTGCAAGAGTCGACATAATGAAGCTCGATTTGTGCTCACTCAATTCTGTAACATCCTTCGTCGACAACTTCATAGCTCTTGATCTTCCTCTCAATATCTTAATGTTGGTTTTCCTTTAAATTTTACATCACACCTTCAGTCTCATCTATACTAAATTTTTCAGTTCATTAACTCTTTGAGTTTCATGTCAGAAACAATGCAGGAGTAATGTTCTGCCCCTTCAAACTCTCAGAGGATGGGATTGAGATGCAGTTTGCAACAAACCATCTTGGTAAAGTCTCAAGATTCTTGCAAGTTTGTGGTAGTAAAAGTATTGTCTTTTCTCATCTTTTTTGACATCTCAGGTCATTTCCTGTTGACAAACCTGCTTCTTGAAAAAATGAAACAAACTGCACAAGCCACTGGAATAGAGGGCAGGATCATAAATCTGTCATCAGTTGCCCATAATTACACTTACGGAAAGGGGATTAGATTCAATAAGATCAATGAGCGAAAAGGGTATTTTCATTTTGACTCCAATTGCTTCTGGCTTGAAGTTGCTGCATTATGACAGTGATTTTGATCAGTAGAACATCACATTTTCTTTGTGGCTATTTCTTTAAATTTTCAGATATGGTAACAAGAAGGCGTATGGACAGTCCAAGTTAGCTAACATACTGCATACAAATGAGCTTTCTCGTCGCCTGCAGGTCATCCATCTAGTCTTGTGCACAATGTAGAAAATAATAAATAAACAAACAACCCATGAGAGTGATAATGTCACAGGAGAAAGAGAGGGACGGCAATAAAAAAAAACTATTAAAAACTATAAGATAACGACCTGGAATCATTAATAAGAGGTAAAAATCACAAAAAAAATTATATTTTAAATAAATTTTAGTTAATAGTACAAAGTGTATTCAAAATAATGTGACAGAATGAATGTATTGCACTTGCTGATAGCATTTTGTTTTTGCCACTGATTTCTTAATTGATCATATTGATAAGAGAAACTACCAAAAGGGTTTTTCCTTCTTTGAATGATACCATGGATTGGAAAATTGAGTTATTTGTTTGTTCTTGATATTTGTGCGCAGGAAGAGGGTGTGAACATCACAGCCAACTCGGTCCATCCAGGAGTGATAATGACACCTCTTATGAGACATTCTTCTCACCTTATGCGTATGTTAATTCTCCTCAAACACACAAACAAAACTACACAAGTACATGATGCACTTTTAAAAGTTACTCCTTTGTAACACCATACTATGATTTGTCGCAGACTTCCTGAAGATCTTCACCTTCTACATATGGAAGAACGTCCCTCAGGTATGTTTTTCCATCATTTTAAATTTCCAATATAGGTGGTGCAGAATGTTACATTTGAAATGGTTCAGAAGTGCAAATATATTGCCACTAATCATGGCTTAATTTCTTAAAAAATAAAAATCATAGGGAGCCGCCACGACATGCTATGTTGCTCTCCATCCAAGCGTGAAAGGTGTAACTGGGAAATACTTCGAGGATTGCAATAAATGCAAGCCAAGCGCGCATGCCAGAAACAAGCATCTAGCAAAGAAACTCTGGGATTTCAGTAACGAGTTGATCAAATCGGTTGCAAAAGTTTGAATACGCTTGCAGCTTGGTCTTTGCAAAAGCCTCTTGCAGTCCACGAAAACTGTAGCCGCTCATGCAATAAAAAGCACGTAACAGTAATATGTACAATTTGTCGTTCTCTGAGGATGTTTCCAAACATTTCATTCTTCACTGAACTACTAGGAGGTGTTGCATTTCTTTGCATCCAAACGTTTTTGTATCAAACACTTCATTTCATCCAAAATCTCATCCGTACTATCCAGAAGTTAGAGAGTAGCTACAATCAATTTCCTTTTCCATTTATTAGCATAAGTTTATGATCAAACATTGTCCATGATCAAACATTAAAACAAAAGTCATATGATACTAGTTTTATATGTTTTGTGTCACTATAAAAAGTTTTTCGTTTCTTAGAAATTTTTGGATACATATCTTCTGGAATTCATCTGTATATGTGTAGAAAGTTTAAGGTAATGTGTGTTTGAGTTTCGTTGGAGAGTGCATTGGGTGGAGTAGGTATAAGGTGGTTTGTAAAGGTTAAGTTTAAAGAGGTGTTTTAATGGTGCATCACTGAACTTGGTTGGACTGCAGAACTTGGACTGCATACCTTAAATGTTTGCAATAAAGAATAATTTTCAATCAAGCACTGAAGTTTTTTTTGTTTGAAGATGATGAGGGGACAACAATTTATTATGATTTTTTTTTTATCGGCAATAAAACTGTTAGGTATCCAAGTATGAGTCTAAGTCCCACATTGAGTAGGAATGAAAAAGATGAGCAACATATAAGAAAGAAGACCCACAAACTCAATGCCTTAAGGTTTTGGATTGAAAGTGGTGTCATTATCTTATATGGGTTTGGCTCAGTTCTCATTCTTGTTTGCCTTCCCGGCGATTCTCCCTCGTATTCTCCCAATAAGTGGTATCAGAGCCGAAGGTTCGTGGCGATGACCTTAAGGTTTTGGGTTGAAGGTGGTGTCATTGGCTCAGTTCTCATTCTTGTTTACCCCCTCGAATTACCCAACAAAAACAATTTATTATGAATAACATTTTAATTATAATAACATTTTTGTGTGGGTTTATATTGAACACCAAAGATAATGTAAATTAGTTAATTATTATAATAATTCTTTTTGTTGTAGTCGTAACACAAGACTGATTTCTAAAAGCAATTAGACATTGATAATGCTTTCCTTTATAGAAACTTCGAATATACGAAGTTTGGAATAAAATATTTATATGACGGCTCCTTTTTGGAACGACTACATGCAAATAATCAAGTTTGTGAATTGAAGAAATCACTTTATGGTTTAAAACAGGAGACTTGACAATGGGTTGTCAAGCTTCATCGTGTTGGCAGGATCCTGGATTTATTCAATCAAATGTTGATAATTCCTTATTTTCAAAAGGTAATACATCTTAATTCATAGCTTTACTTGTTCATGTTGATGACATTATTGTTGTAAGAAACTTTTTGTATGAAATTGAGAAAGTGACTTCTTATCTTGATCGAATGTTTAAAGTAAGAGATTTAGGTAATTTGAAATATTTCTTAGGAATTGAAGTTGTTAGATCTCAAAAAAGTATTCATATATGTAAAAAAAAAGGTATGCTCTTGACATCTTTGTTGACACCGATCTACTTGTTCATTCAATAATTCCATTCTTCTCATTCTCATTTCTTCCTCTTAGGTCCCATCTTCATCTCTACAATCCAACACTGCAATTTCAGTCAGTATCTCCTATTTTTTAATTATATATTTACAAAAATTCACTTTGTTCCACTACTGTAATTCTCTTTTTTAATCCTTATAGTTTTTCTTTTAATCTTTCAACTTATTCCCATTATCAATATTTCCTTGTCAATATTTCCTTCACAATACTTATAGAGTACTTTCTTAATTCATCCTCGTGTTGCCATACATCAAAGAATTTGAAGAGTTTCAGAATCCGATCTATGTCCTTATTTTTCAACGCACAATGATCTGAGACCTCCCTACCCTGATTGTATTGTTTAGTACCTGGGCAATGCTTCAACCAATCCTCCGTGACCAATGCTCTATCTAAACGGCTCATAGCTTTCCCATTTGGTCTAAACCATGTATACTTCCTCCCAACCATTGAAATATCATGTATCTCACTATTCTCAATAAACTCATTGAACCTAACTATCTCCGTGCCATTTACTACTCCACTTTCTATTCCTCTTCCTTCCTTCTTATTTCTAACAGAATTAAAATTACCTAAAATACACCACACTGAACAACCTTACATTAGCTTTATCTTTTATATTTCCTACCATAGGGTGAATTTCTCAGCATTCAAACATGGTCCATACACATTCATAATAACAACCTCTATACCTAGTCCCTCTCTTTCTGTTTTATACTTTCCAACAATAAGAATAAATCCTTTACCTTCTTCAATCTAAGAACATTTGAATATTTGTTTATTCCATGTTGTTAGTACTCCCTCTACTTTATCACCTCTATGAACCCATTCAATATCATTGTTCCCCCCACATATTAAAGCATTTATGTTCACTTATATTCATTAATTTTATCTCTCTTGTACACATAAAATTATCGGTTTCTCTCTTTAGCTATCACAACCGGGATCGCGACGATGACAGTGATTTAAAAAGAGAATAAAAAATAATTTTGAGAATGTAGAAAAAGGGAGTCACCACCATAGTTTATTATGAAAAACTATGGAAAAACTAAAAAAATAAGGATATGGTCTACAAAATCGGATTTCGAGTCCGGGAATCGATTACGTGTGGGAAAGGTATTAGCACCATCACAACGCCCATCCTAAGACGATACTTTTAATTAAATAAGCAAAATGAGTGTGGTTTTGAATATGTTTATTTTTTTCCAAAAAATAAAACAAAAGTGCAAATACAAACAAAGATTTTTTATTTTTATTTTTGGGGTTCGATAAGGTTTGACCTTGCTCTTACCTATTTCCATCAGCGATGAAAAATCAGGATTATGTATTCTATTGTGAAAATTGTTTGTTGGAGTTTTGATATTTTTAATTTTTAAATTTTTTAAATTTTTTTGAAAATTTTATGGTTTTTATTTAGCTTTGAAAATGTTATATATATATATATATTTTTTTTTTTTT
>Ga0209700_106905_pt1 | contig 16834 bp, 5 predicted proteins | sample SiratroredBW_FD_187528 | JGI IMG/M metagenome (GOLD analysis project Ga0209700, IMG submission 187528) | Root nodule microbial communities of legume samples collected from California, USA - Siratro red BW (SPAdes) (version 2) | ecosystem: Host-associated > Plants > Roots > Nodule | place: USA...
TTAGAGAGAAGTCAGAGGAAAAGAGGTTAGGGGTTTTAGAGAGATGATGGCTTGAGTTGAAATGAGACTTGACTACTTACTTTTTCTATAAATACGCGTTTTTAGTTTAATAATATAATAATCAAGTGCTCATTCCACTTCTACCATTTCACTCAAATGACAGATTTTCTAGGTTGTTACAAATATCACTATATTTTTAAAAAATAAAAAATTATATCTATTTCAAGATTAGGGAAGTGAGCGTCGCTTAGGATAATTTTGGGAATGGTTTCACCTCCTCGAAAACATAACATCACACGCATAAACTTAAACAATAACTAAATAATTTGATAAAAAAATATATAGTATTTGGATAATATTACTTAAAAGATGTATTAATACCATTAATCTAGAATTTAGAAAAAAATAAAAAACTAGGGATGAAAACTGATTGTATTCTAAGTAGAATTCGATAAAATATAATATTCAGATAAGATTTCATTAAAATTATAATATTAGTATCGATTTTATAATTTAAAAAAAGGAGATAATTTGATCAACTATAATATTCAAGGTGGAGATTAAGTATCTTTTGTGATTTTATTATATTAGAAAACAAATGGACAACAGCAGAGAGATGAGAATATCAATTAGTTTTAATCAAATTTAATCATGGCTTCCATTTTTTGTCGATGGCGAAGCAAGTTTACGATAGAACGTAATACATAAAATTAATAAAGAAGCATTAGCATATTAACAAGATTGCTATTTAAAAGAAAAAAGTTAAAGTAACACACCAATACGTGGAGCATAACCTTATTTTTATAAATTAATAAAAGAGAGAGAAAATAATATATTTAATGCAATATACACCGAGAATATATATTTAATGAAGTTCTTTATCCTCATTCTCTTCCTCCTACTCAATAACATAGTCTTTGTTGAGTCACTAGTGGTAGTTTTAGTGAAGCCAAACTATTCGCCATCGTGCTCAAGAAGCATGCAAAACTCGTTTTTGATGATATTCGTGTCCTTAGCGTGTGCCACGAACTGGATAGAAATACGGGTGGCTCTCCGTACCCATGCAACCCCGCCTCCTCTCACTACATAGTAATCTCTTAACCATTAAAGTAGAGTTTTTCAGTCATGTTACAATTATTACTATACTTATTAATTCAATATATTCAACTATCATATCACACTGTTTGCAATTAATTAATTGTAAATAATATTTTGGTGTGTGGGTTTGACCCCCACTTGGTTTTATTTTATTTTTTTAAATTTTCTTTTGCGTTATGCATGGGTCTAGCTCACGTATAATGCATTTATTTTCTATTTTAATTTTTTTTCATTGTGCGTGGGTCTAGCCCACTCATATTCTTTTTATTTTATTTCTTTTATGTAAAATAAGGTTTAGACCGAGTTCAAGAGGGAGTGAATTTAACTTTCAAAATCTTTTCGCAAATATAAAATGTTCTTGAAGTAGAAAATGAAAATTCTTGATTCAATCAATCAACTCGTGTAATTCTGGAATGTCCAGTAAACAATCAATTATGCACAGCAGAAGTTGTTAGAAATAAATCCAGAATACAGTTTTCAGTACAAAGATATATTATTCCATAATCAAGATGATTAAACACAGTCCAGTAGATTTAAAGAATGAACAATAGAAATAACTCAAAAGCACAGTTGATTCAAATATATGTAAACAGATTCAGAACACAAACATACACCCAAAAATTCTTAGTGAATAACAAGATTCAATGATCAGTTTATTAGGCGAATGCAAGCAAGTAATAAAACGATTAAGAAGAGAGAAGAAGAAATCAAGAACATAAAGATTTATCCTGGTTCACCCTTCCTCAAGGGCTACGTCCAATCCTTTGCAAACTAGCAAAGATTTTCACTAAAAAAATCACAAGATCAGTTTACAACCCTTGCTCCCAGCAAGTTATCACAGCTCCCCACAGTACACACTGCTCTCCGTAGCACTCACACCTCACTAAACCCCTCAGCTAGTGTGAAACCAGTGCAGAAACCCACTACACTAACACCACTTGCAACTTGCAAGCAAACACTGCTCCCTGCAGCACTCACACTCTATTGAACCCCTCAACAGATGTGAGACCAGTGCAGAAACCCACTACACCAACTCAATTACAAACCCAGTAATTGAAAACAGCAAACAGATTACAAGACAATGTAAGATTAACTATTGATCACTCAGTACTTCTACACATAACAGATTATAATGACTAAAGATCAAGTATAGAAGACTTAGCTTTGGTTCAGAACCAAAGTCGCAAGAACCTCACTCAAGGATGCTTCAAGATTCACGTTCTTGGAGGTTTCTTGTATTGAAAAGCTTTGTCAAAGGTGTTCGCACAAATTGGGCACTATTTCTCACTTAGAATATCTCAAGGAATGCTTTTCGAAAATCTTAGTTATCTGAAATGATAGTGTCATTTTCTTTATATAGCCAAATTAGTTTTAAAACAGCTTAGCTGTCACAATTTCAATTAATTGAATAAACCATTCAATCGATTGAATTAACCATTAGAAGACTTAGTCAAAGATTCCACTTGTAACAGAAAACTGTCACAATTCAATCGATTGTTTCAAGTATTCAATTGATTGAAAATATTTTCAACACAAAACAGTTTAAGCTATTTTTCTTAAAACCAATTTAATAAAAACAGTTTTAATATTTGTGAATCTCTTAGAACCTTAAGAATGATGAACCATGCAACTAATGATTAAGAACCAAGCCAACATCAACACACAAATCCAACTAAGGACCTAAGACCGAATCACCCAACCATCTTCATGTTGGCTCAAAGTCATCCACTTGAACAATTCTGGTCCAGGTTGGTTCCAACAGATTCTTCATGAAGTTGTCTTCATCAACTCACGTGCTAGACATTGATCTAACATAGTCCAGATTCAATTCATCAGAACTTCAGCAAGCTATGGTCTTCATTGACTTCATCAAATCACATGCTTAGCATTGGTGCTAACATTTTATTTTATTTTTCCTTTCTATGTGGGTCTAGACCACACATACTCCATTTTATATTTTTTTTCCATTATTCGTGGGTCCAGCCCACGCATATTTTGCCACCACTCTCTTCTATTTTATTTTTTTATATTTTTTTGTAGGTTGTGTGCCACGCAAACTAAATTTATTTTTTATTTGAAATTTCTTTTTCTCATATGTGTGGATTTCTACGTGGTAGAGTTGGTTTGTCCTACGCTTCTTCCGTGGGTCACACAACCCACGCATCTTTTGGTAACTAATTGCGTGTTTTCTTGTAGTGACATGCTTGTGAACTTTCCTGCTAATAAAGACACAATCATTACAAAGATTGATTTAAAAGTTATTTGTGAGTGTTAAAACTCCTTCTAGTGATAGTGATAGTATTATCCTAAATCAATTTTTCTTTTACAATAAGGTGTCACTATTTAAGTATTTCAAGTTTTCTTAGAAGGAGAAGTGGATATTAATCCCAAGATTGAATTCATGGACAGTTATCCCAGTTTTAGAGACTCGTAGTTCAAAAGGATAAAATATATTAAACATTCTAGGTCAGTAAGGTCATATGAATTTGATAGTAAACAAAATAATCAATCTATTATCAAATGGGCTCACATGAGTAACAAAGACTCAATCCTAAAAGAGTTCGGATGAATAACAAATACTCAATTCAATCAAAGTTGAGTTTATATGAGTAACAAAGACTCAATCCTAAAAGAGTTTGGATGAGTAATAAAGACTAAATCCAATCAAAATTGATCTCAGATGAGTACAAAAGACTTAATCCTAAAAAAGCTTGAATGAGTAATAAAGACTCAATCCAATCAAAGTTGAGCTCAAATAAGTAACAAATACATAATCCTAAAAGAGCTCGAATGAGTAACAAAAATTCAATCCAATCAAAGTGAGCTCAAATGAGTGAAAGAGACTCAATCTAATCAAAGTTGACCTTGGATGAGTAATAAAGACTCAATCATAAAAGAGCTCAGAAGAGTAACAAAGACTCAATATAATCAAAGTTGAGCTCGAATAAGTAACAAAGATTTGATCCATTATCAAATGAACTTGAATAAGTAACAAATACTCAATCCAATCAAGATTGAGCTTGGATGAGTAACAAAGAGTTAATCCATCATCAAATGAGCTCGAATGAGTAACAAATACTCAATTTATTATTATCAAGTCCAATTAGCTTGGTATTTGATCTTAATGATCTTGGTCTAATGCCATAGTACGATCACAATTAATGATCTAGGCTGAATGCCACAATGCGGCTATTTTTAATGATCTAGGTTGAACGCCACAATGCAGTTATATTTAATATATCTAGCCAAGTTACTTGGTAACACTAAATACCATATTTGACTACATTACAAAAGCTACTCGAATGCAACTGGGTTCAACATACTCAATTCACATAAAAATGATAGTCAAGGTCAAAATATCATTTCACTGATGCTAGTTACATATATATGATTCAATCATTGACTAAGTTATTAACGATGGCGTTGTTCTCTAAAGTAAAGCCTTTTACATCTATAGTAGACCTAGAGTGAACTATTTAACACATTTCCTTTCTGAAATATTTCGACAGAGATCGAGTCAACACGACTCGATAAAGGTTCATCTCCAGATGACTATCTCCATTAGATGAACTAGAAATGTGATAAATCTAAGCTCACTCTCATGAGCTCGACGAGGGTCACAAAGTGACCTAAAATAATCCATGAAAAGATGACTTGGGTTTATATTTAGCCTAAAATGTTTGTAATAAATGACTATCACATCAGATTATAGCATAACGTAATTTGGCCTAATCATATCAAAGAAATTTTGATATTGTTCGAAAAGAGATAAAATGAACATCAAATCAAAGTTATTTGATCAAATCAACTTTTGCCAAGTTAAAAATTATTTGGTTACAAGTTAATGATTACATACTAGTTAAAATTACTTGGTTCAAATGAGAAATTACTACATCAGATCAAGATCATTTGAAACTAAATGGTCACTACATCATATCATAGTACAAAGCCGTTTGGAAATAAATTACTTTCTAGAAGTAACCCTACTTATTATCAGATTAAAATTATTTGACGACTAATGTTAAAACTCGTTCATCCATCAACCTGGTCCACCTGCACCTTATTTATGGATTCCGAGCTTGGGAGTTTATGTACCTACCCACCTATTAGTACTAGATTCAAACAAATATTATGTAATTTAATCTCATTTAATATACTTTATGAAGATTAATGATATCTTTATGATGATTAATTATACGACGAATATTATATTATCAACCACCAAATTCTTATTTATAACCATATTTCCCATTTATTAGGAATAACTCAACCATGACCCAAAAATGACCTATAAACAGATACCAATCTAATAGGGAGGACTCACTCAATTTACATTTATTCACTTATATTATTTTTGTGCTCTTATTGATTTGAGTGTCCAAGGGTTTTTTGCAGGTGGATCTCGACTCAATATCTCACTAACAAAGCTCAGCAACTATCATTAGAGAAGATATTACTAGGTCAAAATCCGACTTCCTTAAAGTCTTCCTACTCCACCTTAGAGTATTCTAATCCATCTTCTATAAGAGTAAAATTATTATTAATAATATTAATGTTATTGATAAAAATAATAATAATAATAATAATAATAATAATAAAATTAATTATTAATATCCCTTAAGAAAAATCCATATGTAATTATATATGGATTATGAATTTTTTCGTAGATAAAATCCATAGGTAATACCAAATTTATCTATGAATTTTTATCTTTGTGTAATTTATTACAGATAAAATTCGTAGGTAACCTACAGATATTTTTTGTTGAAAAAATATTTGTCGGTAAAATCAATTGATAATGTTAAATTTATCTATAGATAAAAATCTATAGGTAATAATAGGTACATCGAGAATTTCTTGTAGTGTCACATACATAAGAATAATTATGAAGAAACCCATGTCAACCCAATAACATGAAGAACTTGGACCTTTGCTCTAGTGATTGAGAAAGAGTGGAGGTAAGAGGCAATAGTTCATTGAAATCATGAAGAAAAACATGAATTTTATTATGGTATTCAATCATTGTACAATAAGATGTGTGGGACAACAATACCGAGGACCATAAATGCGTTGAGTATGCTCCCAAACTTTTTAACACATCTTGTAAGCATTAAAAATTTGTTTTAGAGATGGGAGAATAGTATACTTGAGAAAAATGCAAAATTGAGCATCAACTTTTAACCAATAGAAAATCTAACTTTTAGCAATATTGGTGATACTCTCATAAGATGATTAACATAACCATAACTCTTAAACCATAGTTTAATGTTTGAGGCCAAAATATCATAATTAGTTTATCCAATTTGTAAATAGAAAAATGGTTGAGATAATTAGTATAGATGGATAAAGGAATCAGACATAGTGATAACAGAAGAAGTCATAGATGAAGAGGAGAGAAAAAAACTCTAAGAAAACAAATGGGCTCCAATCAATAGGACAAAGATAGATTCAAAACAAGGATAACAAGGTTAATTCGTTGATGGTGAGTATTGTCGGTTCAAATGGTAGCAACGACGACAAGAAAAGTTACCCGTGAATTTATCGAAAAAGTAAGGATTTAACCTATCCCTGATACCATGTTAAATATAGGATTAATCTCTCATATATATAAAATATACATAGGGTTATTTATTTATAAATAGTAACAACAAAAGAAAAATATAGATTAAACTCACATCCAACATATTAAAATACAATATTCTTATTTATTGAAATGCTATATTTTATAATATTATTTTATATTTATGTTTTCTTTTATCTCCTTGTTATTCACTCATGAACATTTTATTATTATTAATCATGCATAATTTTATTCTATAATTCTTTATATTGTTAATTCACTATAAGAAAAAAGTTATTTAGAGACCAATATTTAGCTACCAAATGAAATGGTTGCTAATTGTGACCAAAATAGTCACCAAATTAAATTTTGATTGTTAAATAACTACAAAATAGAAGTAATGATTGAATTTAGTGACTAATTAAGTCAAATAATTGGTATCTAACATTAGATACCAAAGTTTTAGTGACATATGTCATTAGATTCTAAATTGATATCTAATTAAGTTAGAGACTAATTTAGAATCTAATGGTATAGATCTGATAAGTACCAATTTTGAGTGTTTTTATACATAAGAAATATTGAGTATTTGTGGGTTTAAGTGTTATTTAAAATAGTAATTACTCCCAATTTTAGAGTTTTTGGATTTAAATTTATGTTTTGAGTCCTGAGTTAAAGGAAATCATTTAATCTCAATTATTGTGAAATTTTAGGTATAAAAGAATGAAGAAAATGATAGATTGGAAGATTCATGAAGAAAAGAAATAAAAAGTTTAAAATAGAAAAAAGCCCAAGAGAAAAGCCACTTAACCTAGGCCCAAAACCAAGTTTAAAAGGAGATTTTTAGGGTTTTGGGAGAAATCAAGATCTAGAGGACGGAGGCATCAAGACCTAGAGGATGGAGGCGGATGGCTAGAATCAAGATTTTCTTCTCCTCTTGCAATCTTCCTTTCATTGGGTTGTAATGACTATCATGGGTAGTTAATTCTTCATCTTTGGGATTGAATGTAATCTTTTGAACTCATTCATATTTTGGTGATTTTTATATATAATATTCAGTTTCTACTCAATTGGTATTTTAATGTTGTGCTTAATGCTAGATTTTATATGATCAATAGAGTTTTGATTTTGATTCTTAAATTTAACTGGGAAGTACTTTTGAGTTTCCGACCTAGATGAAAATACTCAATATATTGGAATACTAGGGATAGGTTTTAATGTATTGATTGTGTATAACATCGGTTCTTAATGCTGGGTAATTTACTAAATAACTGAGAGATCAGTGTTTAGGAAATTTTCTTATGAATTTCATATAGAGGAATCGGTGTGAATGATTTTTATATGTGTATCAATTGTGAGTAGTTACGGATATTGTATGTTTTTATCAAATCCAAAATATGAATTAGGGAGATAGATGAAGTTCAACCCTAGAGTCCTTCTAGATCTTGCAAACTCCTTTTTATAATTGTTACTTATTTTTAATTGTTCTTTTACGTTTCTTGACTCAAATTATTATCAAATCATCTTGAAACTTTTATTTGCTTAGTGAGTCGTGAATTTAAAATCTAAAACAGAAATGTTCTCTGAGAAATCGACATCTTTACTTAACTCATTATATTACTTGTGACTCGGTACACTTGTCGAATAAAGTCTTAACAAGGTCACTAAAACCTTGGTAGATAATATTAGATACCAATTATTTGACTTAATTGGTCACTAAATTTAATCATTATTTCTATTTTGTAGTTATTTAACAACTAAAATCTAATTTGGTGACTATTTTAGTCACAATTAATAATCATTTCATTTGATAGCTAAAAATTTGTCTCTAAATATATTTCTTTTTGTAGTGATTATAAAAGATTATAAGTATGACTTGAATTTCCCTCTAGTCACATTATTTATATGAATGCTATTCATGTCATGTACGTTTCCTAGCATAAATGGACTGAGAAAGGGAAGGGTATGTGTACCAACTTCAAACTAAACGAGCAGTTCTACTTCCAACTGAAAAACTAGTCCAATCTCTTCCCGATGAAGAAGCTTGGAATGCACCCTAGTAAATAAATATTATTTTTAATTTTTTTAAATAAGTCATCTCCATTATAGGCATTATTAGATGAATTTAAGTTTATTTTTTATGCATTTTATTTTATCATTTTACTTTTACAAGTTTCATGCAATTTTTACTTTAATAAAATAATATATTAAAATTTATATTTTAATTAACATTTTATTTAATGATTGATACTGTTAAGATAAAAATATATTATTCCATTCTTATAATTTAAGTCTAATTTAAAATCTGAAGTGTTAAATTTTGTGTAATATAATAAAACAGTCTTACAATATTAAAATATTAAATTTTTCATTATGACCATGTAATACAGAGATGGTAGATCATATTCAATAGGTTTGACTGCAACAGCAATACGCAATTAATTCATGTTTAGTTTACTGCAATAGCAATGTGTGATAAAATTTCTAATGAGAAATTATGTTCTTAGTGTGTTCTGGTGGAAATTCTATTCTATGGAAATGCTGCACTGGCCTGGCATGAGAAGAATTTTGGTGTTGCTTGGTGGATGAATAGCATTATTTCCATTATCATTATCATTTATATTTTAAAATTTAATTTTTAATATTTATATTTTTATTCAAGTTTTCGTAAATATGTTAATTTAAATAAAATAAGAATAATTATCATTTTATTAAAAATATAGATTTTTTAGTGTCATTTATTAAAAATATAAGAAAGTGAAAACCTATAAGAATTTCAATATCACTTTATTTAAAAAAAATAAAAAGTTATATCTATTTCAAGATTAGGGAAGTGAGTGTCCCTTAGGATAATTTTGGGAATGGTAAACAATAATTTCACCTCATCGAAAACATAACATCACACGCATAAACTTAAACAGTAACTAAATAATTTGATACAAAAAAAATATAGTATTTGGATAATATTACTTAAAAGATGTATTACCATTAATCTAGAATTTAGAAAAAAAAAATAGGGATGAAAACTGATTGTATACTAAGTAGAATTTGATAAAATATAATATTCAGATAATATTTCATTAAAATTATAATATTAATATCGATTTATAATTAAAAAATAGGAGATAATTTGATCAACTATAATATTCGAGTCGGAGATTAAGTATCTCTTAATAGATAGAAAACAAATGAACAACGACAGAGAGAGATAACAATATCATACTTTAAATCAAATTTAATCATGGATTCCATTTTTTTGTCGATGGTGAAGCAAGTTTACGATAGAACGTAATACATAAAATTAATAACAAGAAGCAATGGCATATTAACAAGATTGCTATTTAAAAGAAAAAAAGTGGAGCATAACCTTATTTTTATAAATTAATAAAAGAGAGAGAAAATAATATATTTAATGCAATATACACCGAGAATATATATTTAATGAAGTTCTTTATCCTCATTCTCTTCCTCCTACTCAATAACATAGTCTTTGTTGAGTCATTATTGTGGTAGTTCCGAGTGAAGCCAAACTATTCACCATCGTGCTCAAGAAGCGTGCAAAACTCGTTTTTGATGATATTCGTGTCCTTAGTGTGTGTAAGGCACATCAACATATTTGTGGAAGATAAGCTACTTCCCCTTGGTGATAACGAAAACAAGATTATCCACGAAATTAAGGACATATATTGAAGTATCTTTTAGTCTAAGAATTTGAGGGGCAATTACTTCTTCATGGAAGAAAAGAGATTTGAAAAATTAGACCAATCGAAAAAGGAAGGTTTAAGATGAAAACAAAGGAAAAGTAAGTAAAAAGTTGAAAAGAATTATAAATATTTTAAAATAAAATAAAAAATTACTTAGGATTTTCACAAAAACCATTATTTACTCAGCACTTATAAAACTCTTGGTAAATACGTTTGTTATAGGTGTTATCATAACCCAACTAAAAAAGCTCTACTAAAAACACAAATTTTAGTAGTGAAATTTTAAGGAGTACTAACATTATATCTATTTATTTAATACATGTTTACAATAAGTTATTTTAGAAATCATTCATTTATTTTCTTTTATCTTTTAAGAAAATAACTCAAAATAACTACCTCGTAAGAAGCATCCATGACACCAACTTTTACTTGTCTCTGAAAGAAAAGAAATATTTCTTTTAAATGACTACGAGAAATTATGTATAATAAGAAAATTACCGAGAAAAGAATGTATTTTTGTAGTGTTTCTTTTTAAAAAAATAAGAAACAAATAAATAAAATAATAATAATTCATATATTTTAGGACAAATTTCAGATAAATATTGACATATTTTATTTTTTTAAATATAATTTACGTGTTTGATATTTGGTAATTATGATGAGTTTATAAATGAAAAAAATTAATTTTAATATTCAATTCAACATATTTAATTATTTTATTTAGAAGAATTAATGAAATTAAAGTATTTGTATTAAGATTGTAATTTTTTTATTATTATCCTAAAAATAAAGTATATTAATACTAATTGTATTAAATTGAAAGAAACTATCTTTTGAATATTTTTTTTTATTTTAAGTATTAAAAGAAAATGCTAAGGAGTTGCTCGGCACAAATGTATATGTAATGTACTTCGTAGTTTTCTAAAGAAAAAAAAAAGTGAGTTTAAATATTTTTATATCGTTATTTTATTTTTATATATTCTTCTCCTTATTTCTCCTTTATTTCTCCTTTATTTCATTGCTATTAAACAAATTGTGGAAAAGCAGGGTTTCAAAATAAAGAGAGAAAACTTAGACGGTTTCTATGACATGAATGAACGAGGAAGTATATATGGTGACAAAAATATAGATAGCTACAGAAGGTACAAACTTCCGATAAAAATAATTCAAATATTTTATACTTCATTGTATAATCATTTTACAGAGAGAGAGTGCTGTGTAGGTTTAGATAATCTCTGAATAACACATCAATCTTTATTTCTCAAACACTGTACAGTTTGTATTTTTTTTTTTTTTACCATGTTGTCAGCGCATTATGTCGTACACAAATAATAACATTCCTGATAATATGATTGTTAGTGACTCAACTGAGTTATCTTTAGTAATGTAAAAATAATATGTAACACCAAAACAGTAGTGTCAAAATTTTTTCTCATCCTTCCAACGAGTCATTGTCATCGATTCACACCTACCCCAAATCCACCAACCACAACCCTAGTAAACCAGTGCAACTTACTAACTTACGAACGCTTTATATGGCCGACCATAACCCACAAGATTCCCACCACTCGCAACTATTAATTCCACATCACAAAGGACACGCCCATTATCTTAGCTTTTGTTCTTTACCTCAATTGAAACATATAAAACGAGAACTACTACGTACTACTACGTATCCATCGAAAACCGTATAACATAGTACGTTGTTCAAAACAAAAACAAAAATGGGTTACTGTAGCAACGGCAGAGAAGAGAGTGAAATGTACCACGCTCAAATGCACCTGTACAAACACGTGTACAACTTCGTGAGCTCTATGGCTCTCAAGTCCGCCGTGGAACTAGGCGTAGCGGACGCTATCCACAGCCACGGAGAAGCCATGACCGTTTCTGAGTTAGCCTCTGCACTCAAACTGCACCCCTCAAAAGTCTCTGTCCTCCACCGGTTCATGCGCCTTCTATCACATAACGGGTTCTTCGCCAAAACCACACGTAAAGAAGGAGGAGGAGAAGAAACAGTGTATGATCTGACCCCTCCTTCCAAGCTTCTCATCCGAAGCAAGTCAACTTGCTTGGCTCCTATTGTAAAGGGCGCGCTTCATTGGAGTTCCATGGACATGTGGCACTCCTCCAGGAAGTGGTTCACTGAGGATAAGAAGGAGCTCTCACTGTATGAGAGTGCCAATGGGGAGAGTTTCTGGGACTTTTTGAACAAACCCACTGAGTCTGATGCGCTTAACATGTTTCAGGAAGCCATGACAGCAGATTCTAGAATGCTGAAGATGGGGCTTGAAGAGTGCAAGCATGTGTTTGAGGGATTGGGTTCGCTTGTCGATGTGGGAGGTGGGACTGGTGCGGTCGTGAGGCTCATCAATGAACTCTTCCCTCACGTGAAATGCACGGTGTTTGATCAGCCACAGGTTGTGGCTAACATGACTGGAACCGAAAATTTGAACTTTGTTGGTGGAGATATGTTCAAATCCATTCCTTCTGCTGATGCAGTTTTACTCAAGGTATAACTTTATCTAGTCTAAATCATATTCCTTTCCTTTAAACTTGTATAAGATCAATTAAGTCAAATTTTAAAATCTAGAAAGATTAAAACAAAATGAAATTCATAAGCTTTTTCCAAAATTTTATTATTTTAGTTATTTTTTATATTTGTATATAATTCTTGAATATTGTACATAATTTTTGTAGCGAAAAATAGTACAAATTATATTAAAAAGTTAAAAATAATATCGTAATAATAATATCAATTATATTTATTAACCTGACAAATCGAACGTTAAATTATATCTCTTTTTGTAGCATAAATTAATGTAAATAAATAAAAAATATGTCAAATCGACATAAAAAAATTATTATGTTGCATATAGTTAAAGACAACTTTCAAAATAAATAACTAATAATAACATTCATAAGAATAATATATATATACATATATATATATATATATATATATATATATATATATATATATATATATATATATATATATATATGGTTGACGTTTCAAGTTGAAGTTAAAATTAATTTAATACATATTCTCACTTTCTTTTTTAATTTTCTGAAATATTTTTTAAAATTAAAGATTTAGGATTTAGGGTTATCCCAATTTTGAAATAAATACTTACAATAAAACTAAAAAATAATAATAGTATAAAAATAATTTATTATCATCCAGATTTTACTTTCTTTAGGCCAAATTTAAGTGGTTTTGTATTTTTTTTTAAAGTTTTCTTAAGTTTTTTTTAAGTCATTCGTTTATATACAAATTATTTGTTATAATTGTTTAATAAAAACAATTTATTGATTAAAAATTATTTTTCACGTAAATAATTTAGTAAATAATACAACATTTCTTACATGTTATGAACATTTTTCTTAACCGTTTCATTGTTACAACATTTTTATCTCTCGTTATCAAAACCAATGGAACAATAGGTGTTTGATATACTTATTTTTCTTTCAAGAAAGTTTTTTAGTTTTGTGTATATAGAAAAATACTAAAAGAACTAATATTATTTCCTAATTTAAACAAAAATACATTGTATATTAGACAAATACGATAGAAGAAAGATTTGGGTGTCAAGGAAGGAAGAGAAATAAACATGAAGTTTAATCACAAGATTTTTCTTAACAAAACAAAACAAATCTTTTTAAATCTCTACTTAAGACTGTATCATTTTAGTTCATACACATTATTTTTAATCCTTGTGATAAAAAATAAAAGGAAGTAAAATTATAACTTTAGAGTCTAAAAATAATTAAAATGGTATAAAAATAAAAGTGGATATTATTGAAACTAAAAATAATTTTTTTGAAACTATAAAAACTGATGATTAATTAAACTTGTATACAAATTATAAAATATTAACTTCGTTTTAAAATACGATATACTGCCATGATTTCCATCGTAACATTAAGGTTTTGAGCTTATTACAACGGTGATAGTGATCATATTGGCAATATTTTTCACAATGGCGATGAAATTGGTAGCGTGACTATAATTTGAAATGTTAGATATAATTTGAATTGTTTGCAGTGGGTTCTCCATGATTGGAACGACGAGCTCTCAGTGAAGATATTGAAGAAGTGCAAAGAAGCAATTTCAGGGAAAGGGAAAGAAGGAAAAGTGATAATCATAGACATAGCAATTGACGAAACAAGTGATGATGGTGAATTGACAGAGTTGAAGTTGGACTATGATTTGGTGATGCTCACTATGTTTAATGGAAAAGAAAGAGAGAGAAAAGAGTGGGAGAAACTTATTTACGGTGCAGGCTTCAGCAGCTACGACATCACCCCTATATGTGGCTTCAAATCTCTCATCCAACTTTATCCTTAATAACTTCTTACGAGCTCTTGGAATCAATCAGTCATAAGATTCCAATTTGTTGCAGCATATTCTCTAGTTTATTTCCAGGCTAAAAGTTTTTTAATATAAAAATCAAGAAATGCAATCAATAATAAGCTCTATTTTAAATGTTATCGAAATTATGTAATTTCTTAATGCTAGTTTGAGGACGGATACTCATCGATCTTGATTCACAGGCATTCTTATTACAATTTCTGTTATTTTCTGTTATCCTCCCTCAGATGGGACACAAGTTCTCCAGGTGTATTGCTGTCTACTACATGAATGTTATGTATTAATATATACTTTGAACTATTTGAGAGTAAAAAATATTAACAGTATGTTACCTTGTACATTCTTTTGTAGTTTTCTAGTAGTTTCGGTAACACTCTTCCTAAGAGATGAGATTTGTTGCAAATTATGAAGTTGTGGAGGTTTCATTTCTATTTAGAGCACTGCAATCATAATTCCAGTTACGAACAAATTTTTGACTAGCAAGTGTGTATCGAAAAAAAAGTGTTTCTATGTTTTTGAAATACTTTGTTTTTGTTTGTTACAATAAATTCCTTTAACCATGTTCTCGCCACTTAGGTACTTGTAAACCATTAAACCCCAGACAGACTAGAAATCTACCACACATATGAACATTTACACTTACGAATGTCAAAATGAAAGCATTAGTATATTGGTGAAGAAACTTCAAATCTATGACCAAATCATTCGAAGATGTAATGTAAGAGTTACCTCCAAACCAATGCAATGCCTATTTTATAGGATAGGTTTTTTTAGAAAATCTGTCAACAACCACTAAAATCATAGAATAAGTTTGGAAGGGAGTTCTGTGACAAAGTTAAGAGATATATCCTCCCAAATAGTCATGTGAGGAGAGATTGGTTGTAATAACCCATATACATATGGTAACTGTGTAGGAAACTTGATTTGTTGACACACAACACAATCTTTAACAAATTTAGCCAGGTCTTTTTTCATTTCTTTCCAATAAAAATTGTCACTCAATCAGCCATAAGTTCTATGAATTCCAGCATGACTAGCCATTGGTGTGGCATGAAATTCCTCAAAAAAGACTTGCTTAAGAGGGGATTGGTCAAGAATAAAAATCTTATTGTGATAAAGAAGAATTCCTTTAACAACTTTAAAACCTGGATATTCCTCTGGGCAACAAAGCACTTGTTGGTATAGTTGTCTGGGTGCTGAACCTGAATTATAAGTCTCTTGTATTTTTGTTACCAGTTTACATTGTGGTATTCTTATCCCCATCATTTGTGACGAGCTCTCATTTATCTTGCTCAAGGCATCAACTACTCGGTTAGGTGCTCTTCGTTTATACACAATTTCATAAGTGTACCCAAGCAACTTGCATAAGTAATATCGTTGTTCAGGCGTTTGCATAACTTGCGTTGCCAATTTCCAAAGACTTCTTTGATCTGTATGGATTATGAATTTCCTGCCCAAAAGACAGGTGTACCATTTTTTGATAGCCACAGTGATTGCATGTAACTCCCAAACATATGTAGAAGCTAAAAGAAGCTTTGGGCAAAACTTTTTACTGAAGTAACAGATTGGGTGGTTATTCTGCATCAAGACGCCCTCATCCCTTACCTTGATGCATTTGTTTCTATTATGAAATCCTCTTGGAAGTTAGGTAACACACTACAACAAATATCACTTTAGGCAACAACATAAAATCGTGGCCTAAAGCATAAAAACCATGGTCTAAAGTTTAGGCAACGATTTTTTAGTCGTAGTCCAGGTGAGTGTAGCTGTTTGTAATAGGCAATGGTTTTTTGCAAGGCAACAATTATAAAACCATTGCTTAATATGATAACAACAACCACAATTTTGGAAACGTTGCCTAAAGTGTTGAAATAATTTATAATAGAATCTTTTAATTTTACATGATTGCTTATACAAAAATTAGTGTCTCAACCAAACAATATTATTATTTATATTTTTAAAATCCAAAATTTCAGAACAAGGACAATCAATATTAAAATTTCAAAAGCTAAAGTCATGTAATTTTAAACAAGCAAAACAATATATATATATATATATATATATATCTCAAAATAAACATAATTGAATCCATAATAACAT
>Ga0209700_106907_pt1 | contig 16827 bp, 8 predicted proteins | sample SiratroredBW_FD_187528 | JGI IMG/M metagenome (GOLD analysis project Ga0209700, IMG submission 187528) | Root nodule microbial communities of legume samples collected from California, USA - Siratro red BW (SPAdes) (version 2) | ecosystem: Host-associated > Plants > Roots > Nodule | place: USA...
ATATATATATATATATATATATATATATATATATATATATATATATATATATATATATATATATATATATATTTCCAAGATTAAATGTTATTTAAGAAATTTAATCTATTCATTTGGGATTAATAACATATTGGTTATTGTGATTTTTTTTAGATGAGATTAGTTTTAATAAGAAGTTCGTGAATATCATTAGGTTTAGTACTTTTGAATGGAAAACTAAAATACATGGATATTGAACATAATTTATTCATCAACTTAATTATTTTCATATTAGTTTTAGAATTAATGGTTATATAAGGATAATATAACACTAAATTAATTATTTCAAAAAGAATGATCCAATGTCTAAGTTAATTAATTTGTAAAATTTTCTTATATCATTTGTCTATTTTCTTAAAAAATTATACAAAAAACTAATTTTCATTTGTAAAAGTGTTTATTTTACTTTATTTTTCTTTTTATTTTCCTTTCTAAAAGGGTTATTTGGTCCAAATACACCCTTATCATACAACAATTTTTTATAATTCACAAAATTCAGATTTCGAAGACTTGGTGAAAAAGAGTTGGAGTCTAGATTTATTTATAGCAATGATCTATTGGCATTTTGTGCTAGTTTTATGGTATCACTTTCGGCCTAACAACCACATAGTTTTTTACATTTTATTTTTTTTCGCTAAACTGAAACCACGAATTCTATGATATAGATTTGGTTCTGATTTTGTTTATGCTTTAATTTCACAATTCAATGGGAGTAAAGGACGTACGGATGATTTATATTCATATATGTTGCTGTCATACACGTCTTCATAAATCAAATTTGTTTTGTTCTTGGATTCTTATACTTTTTTCACCTTCGTGTTTTTCGTTTTCATCAACCTTCCTTCCAAAAGGTACTTTATTGATTTCTTTTGACATCATCATGTAAACATATTTTCACATGACATTATTCTTAACGTAATTCGAAGACTGATGAATATATAATCTCTAATAATGATGTCCGAGTTCAAAATGAAAATTCACACAAATTATTTTTCAAAGTTCAAGTATGAATACAAGTGATAACAACGAGAATAAAAGAGATAAAAATCATACTTAATAAAAATATTTTATAGGTCTATCTTTCGATAAAAATGAGATAATATCATGATTTCAAGTAAAAATCACAAACTTAGATGATTTGGAAAAATTTTACCTAAAGTATCAAATCGTATCGAAATGGAGAGAGTGGAATGAATTGTTGAAAATGATAAAATCTTTTTACTAAATTATGTAGTCTTATAAATAAGTTCTAATGACAATGTTTAGGGAGTGAAAGTCTACATGAGAGAAAACTCTCTCATTCAAATCAATAAGAACACAAATAATAATATGAGAGTGAAAAAAAAATATTTATAATCTCTATTAATATCTCTATTACTTAATGGTATTTACACTGCACTAATTAGTTGGTAATTTATTACATACTAAAATTAGTTTCGCCTTTTTAAAAATATTTGGATATCGTTGGTCTTTCGTGAAAATTGGGGCTTGGTAGTTAGCAGAGGTATTTAATAAAAACTTTTTTTAACAATTTTTTTAGTGATTAGCCGACCCACGACTTTTTTATTATTTATGCGGAGTGTTCAGCAATTTCTGTCGTTTTTACTGACGCGAGAACAATTGCAATGTTCTATTTGTCATTTATCTCTATTTTTTTACTTTTATTTTATATGAAAATAGTTTTAGACCTTATTTTTAATGAGAATCTTTTTTAAAACAAGTTCATGAAAATATTTTTAGGGTAAATTTTTTAAAATTTTTAAATCTTTCAATCTGTTCTTTTCATATGCATATTTAAATTAAATATCAATATTTCTAAAAGAAGATATAAGTATTAATGAACTTTTTTTCATATTAAAGTGTTCAATATAATTGTTTTAAAAATCTAATTTATTTCTTTGCTCGTATACTACTTTTGTTTCTATGCATAAAAAATAAACAATTGTTTATAATTTATCAAGATCGATAAATAGATAATTGTAAAAAACAGAAAAATTACAAAGAAAGAGGATTAGATAATTGTGATTCAATTAATTTTTAAAACTTTTTCATAAGTTGATTAATTATACATCTTCATACAACACCTATTATTAAGATTATATGTGTTTCGTCTAATGACCTTATCTAGACACAAGTTGAGTTGAACTTATTCGAGAAGAATATTTTCGGAAATAATTTTTTAGCAAGTTACATATGATGAAATAAGAAAGATGTAAAGTCAACACTTCATATCATACGCACATATTTGGAAACTCATTTTTAATTTAACTTCTTTGTGTGATATGTTAAGACAAATGTAAATATCGATGTCGTTTCAATTAAATGAAAGTGTTCAACTAGAAGACCATGTAATGGATCATCTACTATAAAAGAGATTAACAAAAGTGAAGTATAATCAGGTCAGTTAACTCTGAGTCTGTCCAACAAATTCAATTATGAGTTTAACAAGATAGATTTCAAATATTGTTTGCAATAGTTGTTAGTAATAAAAATAATTAAAAAGGGGTTGTATTTGTATTTGGGAATACGAGTTGATCTTTTGCGATATGAGAAGGGTTTTGGCTAGGGTTATCCTCAAATGGAAGTCTAGGATAGAGTTGACTATTGGAGGTTTAATTGTTTGGGAATGTGATTGTGAATGTTCTTGCACATAAGAAGTAGTTGATTCATACACATATTTGGAAAGCTTATTAAGAGCAGCTTCCACTTCTGTCACATGCATTTTAGCATGAGTGGATGAGCTCCATTCCCCACCATTTTGTTGGTAGGAAACTCCTGTTATTGTACTCCAACCCACCGCATGATCCTTCAGAACAACATGTAATAAGGTATAGGAATCTTGCCCCTCTTCACAAAAATATGTCCTCGAAGGCACTATCTTAGTGATCCATGATGAGTTTATTTTTATTCACACTTAGAGTATTTAACCATGCCTTTCTTAGACTGTAATTGAGAATAAATTCATTGTTTCAAATAAGATTGATCTAATCAAGATTAATTGGATCTTAATTGAGATTATTGGTTAAATTTGGATTTTAAGCATATTCTCTTACCTTTCTTGCTTCTAATTATATACATAGATTTTATGGGTTCCAAATCCAATCAAATATTTTGAAAAGATATTCTTCATATTTTCTACAAAGATGATCCTTTACAATTCTTACTTGATTTAAAGCAAATCTCCTTCTAATATTTTGTAATATCTTTTACAGCAAATTCAATTATTATTAGTTGGTATCTGGAACAGATTTGGAAATAAAAAATCTGAAAAAAATTGGGAGATGAAAAATCTACAGCTTTAATTGAAAGAAAATATTTACAAAATTAATCTTTTGCACAAAAGGAAACATTTGATAATTACAAGGATAATATCCGATAATTAAATCTGAAAATTAATTTCTTGAAGAAAAGGAGATTATTCTTTCTTGAAGTAAAACTAATTTCTTATGTTTTAGTCATCCTCATGGAAGACTAAATTCCTTTGGATTGATTCTCTTGTGATTTCACAATGAATTCTGAGGTTATTTTTAATAAAGTTTTGTTCTTTACATTCTCTATAATAGTTGTGTTATATTTTTTATCTTTTTGAAGTCCATTTTGGAAAAGTATTTGTTTTTGAACACTTGTTGAAAATTTAACTATTTTTTATTAATTAGGGTTATTGGTTAATTCGCTTAATCTTAATCAATTTCTTGTATGCTTAGTCAAAAGATAAAAGATATACATCTCATTGAGTATACGCTTGGAGACGAGATACTGAATATATTAGTAGACATTTGTTTCTCTATTAAGAAACCAACGAAGAATTTGCTGTGAAAGAACTTGAGAGTCAATCTATTTTATGTATTATTTTCAATCATATATTTTAATTTCCTGCACAACAATCCTCAAAACCCTCACATTTCCTTTATTATTATTACTAACTTTTCTTGCTACAGATTAGTCGTGAACATTGATTTACTGAATTTACTATTAGATTCATTGGGAGACAATTTGGGGTTTCCCCTATCTATATTATCATCTCTTTGGTGATAGATGGTCTAGCACTACGTTAGATAGTCAACACTGGAACTCTTTTAATTTGTTCGTGAAACTACTACAATCAAATTTGGCACCATTGTCGGGGAATCCAATTTGAGTTTGATTTTCAGTTTTCTATTTATCTACATTTTTCAATTTTTTGTATTCATTTGGTTACTTTTATTCTGTTTATCTAAATTTATTTTTATTTTGTTAGTTATAAAAAGAATTTAATTCTAAAAAAAAGAAATCGAATATTTATTACATTCAATCTTATTTTATGTTCTTATATCTTATTTGTTTTTATTTAGATTTTTCATATTTTATTTCTATCTTTAATTATTGTTTCTATCTTTATTTTTAATTTTGTTGTTTCTATTTTTATTCTTAATTTTTGGTGCTATTTTTAATTTCTATTTTTTCTGTTTTTCTTAGAAATTTTAATTTCAATGTTTCCTTCATTTTTTTTTCTCTTATTTCAATTTAAACTTTAATTTTGTCTCAGTTTTGTTTAAGGAAAATTTGTGAAAGTGGTCTGGGAAAGACTTTGGCTAGGCAGGACTTGGTACTTAAGAATGTCTAATTGTGACTTACCTATCTTTTTTGGGAGTTTACTTAGCAAACTTTCAACACCTTTTCTTTAAAAGAGAAAGAGAGAGAGAGACTAATTTTTTATAGCATCTACTCTTCCTATGCAGGAGCATCTAATTGTTTTGTTTTTATCTTCTGATTTGTTGTGAATATGAATTTAACTTCTATGGTTAACCAACTTTCATGTTATTCTTCACAACTAAATAATTATGGAATGCAATGTGAGTCCTATGAATCATATTCTCACTCTTATGAACCGTGTTTTCAACACCCACCACAACATTATGAACTATGTTTTCCACAGTCACTACAACCTTATGAACCATATCGGCCTTATGAGCCATGTTTTCAACAACCTTATTATAATGAATTGAGCAAAGTCAACCATCTTTAGAAGAATTTTTTAGGCAATTGTGTGAAAGTACAATAAAATCTGAATTATGTATGCAGGTTTGCATTGATAAATTAGAAGAGCTTGTCTTACAACGAAAGAAAACTTCTGAAGACATGGGAGATTGCACTATGACTGGAAATTTTGTTGAGCAAGAGTTAGATTCACTTTATAATCCTAGTTTAGATCTTGATTTAACAAAATTTTCAGAACTTGATACAAGTTGTACTTATGATTCTAATATATGTGATAAGATTAATTCTTCCATATCTCTAGTTTCCTTTTCACTCACATATACAAACCCTCTCCTAAACAAGGACCCTCTTCTTGGTACAGATCCTTTTTCACATAAGGAGATTACATATTGTGCAGTTGTTGGCACACTTCGTGATTTTGAAAAAGATGATTTATTTAAAAATTTTGATTTTTCTGAACTATCTAGTGTTGATAATACTTTCATTAGTGACTCGTGTACTGATTTTTCTATTTTCCAAATATGTTTGAGATAGACAAATGTGTAACTTGTGATGTAGACACTAGTAATACTACACCAGGTTTGACTAATAAACTAGACATAAAAAATGCAACCAGAGCAATTGTACCTACCCACATATTTCTACCAAATTCATTCTAATCTGATGTCATTTGATCTCATTCAATATATTTTATGATGATTAATTGTATATTTATGATGATTAATACTCTGTTATCAATCACTATAATTCTCATTTATCATCATAATTCTTATTTATCTGGAATAACTCAATCCTGACCCCAAAAGGGTCTATAAATAGAGACCAATATCTCAGGAAGTATTAACTCAATCTTATATTTATTCACTTATATTTATTCACTTATATTATTTCTATGCTCTTACTGACTTGAGTGTCGAAGAATCTTCTACAGGTGAATCTCCACTCAATGTCTCATTAACAAAGTTTGACAACTATTATCAAGGGAGATACTACTTGGTCAAAGCTTGACTTCCTCAATGTCAATCTTATTCCACCTCGGAAGGTTCTAGTCCATTTTCAGTAAGGACATTTGGCACCCATCGTGGGGCCAGGTAAACTATTTTCGACCTCCACAAAACAACATAAAATTATGAGAAACTGAAAATTGTAGTCCCTCCTCATACTATGAAATTGGAACCTTTCTCGGTCACATTGTTAGTGTTTTCATAACTTTTAATCATAATTGTGCAATATTTCCATACTATATCTCTAAATTGCTATGTGACAGTATGGTTGAGGAGTTTGATGATAGTTTTTGATATTTCAAACATAATATCCTTTTACAATTTTTGGTTGTTGATTTTGGCTCAACCATTGATTGATTAGTATAATAATTTATTACATGTATATGAAATTCATGATTAATTAAAGATATGCATTTCCTATATATTTGTTTATATGTCTACATAATCATACAAAATTACCAAAATGGATCATCAATTGAGACCAAAGTACAAACATTTGATTTAGGAACTAGATAATAAATTCTTTTTACATAATTCATCGGTGCAATTATACACAGAATTTTCAAAATATATAAAATTTTCCTACAATATTACTTGGTCTATTCCTTTCATATACATTCTCAAATTATTTTATTTTATTTATTTTATTGATTCAAAGGCATAATGAACTTTAACGTACATGAAAATTTTAGAATAGTGCATTACATTACTAACATTTGGCAGAAATTTTTACTCATAATATCACAATTAGTGACCAATTGATCATGGGTTCAAACCAAACATAACCTCTCTATAAGTACAAGGTACGACTACATACAATAACCCTTTCTTCTAACTTTGCATATAAAGGGGCCTCAAATTACATGTTAGTTTTATATTTAGACACTAACCATATATTTATGTTATTTAGATGAAAATACAATTGATAAAAAAATATTTCGTATTAATTATATATTTTGTAAATATATTTCTATCAGAGTAAAAAAAAAATCATCCATCTAATTCTTTAATCATAAGCTTAATATTCTTTTAGTTTCATCATAGAACTTTTATTTATAAACCTTTTTTTAATTATGCTTTTGAAAAAAAAAAATTATGATGGTCAATAAAATAAAAAATATTTGCCAAAATTTGGGCATGAAAGAATAAAAAATATTTACCATATTAATTGCTTGATGATATTTTTCTTTGTCAGAGCATAACTTCTAACTTTCCATTGAAAAAATAGTGAAAATATTTGATAATGGTATTATCGAGTATTGTTGAAACTATGTGTTGTATCATATTATTTGAACATCGTAAGTAGTAAAATGATAATTTTTCATGATTTGTTGTTTTAGAAATTAGTACTTTGAAAATAAATTTGAGCTATAACCAATTCATAATCTTTGAAATCATACAATTCAAAAAACAAAAATAAAAACAAAGTCAATATCATCCAACTGGCAATTTCGATCCGATTTTGATCCAATTTGCTGAATCCAAATTAGGAATGCATGGAAACGGAAAACTATTCACTTGATTTGATGTTTCATGTTTTCAATTCAATAGGGTAAAATTTGATTGCAATGCCTTTGATTTTTGATGTATTTAATTACACAAGTAGGACCCACATTTGACATCTCCTTGATTTTGATAATTTTTTTAATCGATGTGTGTTCAAGCTACACTAACATTCCACCAGATGCCAAGGTGATGTCAGGATATGATTATAATGCCCAAAACAACACTCATTTGATTATCATCGAGCAAGAATGTCATCCTATTAGGTTATTCTGATCTTTCACGTTATAGAGAAATTATTGTTGTTACTGGATACAAAATGTGGTAGTCTAAAAGTGCATGTCTAAGAAAGTTCTGGCAATGAAAGACTTGATATTTAAGTGTGTCCATTGGTGACCCACCTCTCTTTCTTGGGAACTTACCTAGTGTAGTAGTTCACAATCTACAATCATTGTTACAGTAAACAATATTATTCGGGGTATAGGGTTTAAGGTTTAGGGTTTAGGATTTAGGAAAATATGTGAGTGAACGACAATTTGTAATTTGTTTAGTAAAATAATATATTAAAGAGCTCGCGTAGTCATCCCCACGCAGCCACCTCCTTAGGTTCATTATAAGACATCGCCATGGCTACTAAGTCGTCGCCAATGGATACTTTGTCACTGTTGCTTCTTCTGTTTTCCCTTGTAACCCTAACGTATTTAGGGTAAAGTGGAAGCATCATAGTATTGGGTAAATAGTTGAGAGTTTGTGAGAGGTGCAGCGTGGGAGCATGATGGGCCTGGGCCAATTTCGCATGCTGAAGGAAACAATGGTAACGAAAGGGGTACAACATGAATGAAAGATAACAACTTGAAGGTGTCGTGAATAGTGGAAAATAATGGAAAAATAAAAAAAGAGGGTACATCATTTTGCTTACCCAAGTTGCGCTCGACCCACTTAGTAAAACAAGTTGGCAGATTGGTTTGTGTTAGTTGTTTTAGGTCATAATTATTCATTTTCTACATCATCATATTTGTTTGCATTTAACTTGTGTTTTATTTCTTTTTTTTTTAATAAATTAATAATTAATGTTTTATTCCAAATAATTTTTCAAAAATTAAAAATATAAAATATTTCTAAAAATAAAAAAAATAAAATTTCCAAAAAAAAATAAAATATAAAATATTCCATCAAATAATTTTCAAAATAGAATTATGTGATCCCTGATTTTCCTTTATGGAAATACGTAGGAGCAATGAAAGGCTTGATATTTAAGTGTGTCCATTGGTGATCCACCTCTCTTTCTTGGGAACTTACCTAGTGTACTAGTTTACGATCTACAATCATTGTTAAAGTAAACAATATTGTTCGTGAAAAGGAATATGTGAGTCAACGACAATTTGTGAGTTTGTTTAGTAAAAAATATATTAAATCTAATCAAATTTGAGCCAGGACGAGCAAATGCGCTTAATTCCCTGAGGAGCTTAAAATTGGGTAACCATTCCCAATCATAGAGCTCGGATGAGCAAACATGCTCAATCCTCCAAAGAGCTCAAAATCAGGTAACCATTGCCAAATATTAAAGAGCTCGGGTAACCATCCCCAAATACTAAAGAGCTCGAGCAACCATTCTCAAATATTAAAGAGCACGGGTAACCATTCCTAAATATTAAAGATTTCGTGTAAACATCCCCAAATACTAAAGAGCTTGGTTAACCATTCCCAAATACTAAAGAGCTTGAGTAACCATTCTCAATCAGGTAACTATTCCCAATCCAAATACCATAGAGCTCGGACAAGCAACTCAATCCCATGAAGAGCTCAAGGTTGGGTAACCATACCCAATCCAAATAACATAAGATCTCAGATGACCAAACACGCTCAATCCATGAGAAGTTCAAGATGGGTAAAAATGTCAAATCCAAATAACTTAGAGCTCGGATGAGTGAACGCGCTCAATCTCTCAAAAAGCTCAAGATGGGTGACAATGCTCAATCCAACCAAAATCAGAACTCAATTAACAAAAATAAGCCAATAAAGAAGATAATACCACGCCAAAAAATAGATAGTACTAGGGTAATATATATATATATATATATATATATATATATATATATATATATATATATATATATATATATATATATATATAGACGTTGACCATTGTTTGCCAGCTACATACTTAATCATCAATAAAATTACCATAAAAAATGTCTTTCTCTTAATCAAATTTGGTTACATCGAAAGAAGGAGAGAAGGGCATGGCCTAACGCATAGGCTTCTTGAAACCCTCCTCGTAAGCTGCCAAGCAAGAAGTTTGAAGAGCAAGTTTCTCCGACTTTAGTTCCTCAATGCGGTCCTCGAGTAGAAGCAGCTTGGCAGCCGAACTCTGAAGTTTTTCCTAGAAGCTTTAACTGTCATAATTCAGATGACTATATAAAGGCCTTGAAGATGAAGAAGAACACAATGGATGACTGAGAGATTAGTGTGAATATCATAGAGTTATACAATTTATAATTGAGTCTCATTATTTATCAGTTTTTTTGGACTGAACCATTGTAAATTCTTCATTTTGAAGGATACCTTGTGAGCTTTGATTATTCTCTTTATTTTTTTCTCATTGTTGAGAGGTTTTGATCTCATGGGGAGATTAAGATTGGGATACTTGGAGAGGTTTAGAATAATTGTTCCTGAAAAGGCATTTAAACTCATTACTTGTAGAGGTTTAAAATACTTGTTCTTGGAGAAGTGTTAAGACTCGTCCTGAAGAGGCATGGTGGAGAATACTTGTTTCTTGGAAAGGTGTTAAAATTCAATTTTTAGTGAAAACACTTAAGCGGTTTGCTTAAGGTGAACAATATAAATCTTTCTCTACTTCTTTCTCTGCCTTACATTATGTTTATATTATTTTTTTATTCTTATATTTCGCGATTTGAGTTCAAGTTCCACTAAAGCCCCCTTTCTGGAATCAATTGTAATTATAGATCATTGTCCTTTAAACATTATTATGTTATTTTGGGCATTCACATTCCACTACAATCCTCGGGAATGTAGCTTGGATTACCGTAGAGAATTTTTCAATATGTAGAGAGGCCACATATTCTCATTTGTATTTATTTTACCATTTATATGGAGAAAATAAATAAAGAACACAAGGGAAATGAGAACAGATACCATTAAAATAGATTAAATAATATGAAATTAGATATCATGCTTATATAAATTTTTTTAATGTATAATAGGTAGACAAATATAAATCATTTTGTAGTGACTAGTTAGAATAAATGAGACTCATCATATGCATACAAGATTAATTTATCTTGTCTAATTTTTCTTTTTCTCGTTTAAACCCAAAATAAAAACTCCAACTACAAATTAGTTTGAAATTGAGCATACATATTATTGGTTCTCTTTTTCCTAATTTTCCATCTAAATAAACAATAATTCTTATTTTATTTATTTTTAAGTTAATATATATATTATACTCAATGTAGGTATAAAATGATTTACCATGATAAGATATCTCACATGAAATAAATAAATAGTTTAAAATGATTAATGTCTCTTACACCTTCTCATATGAATTAGGTGGAAATTTTTCTAATTGCTTTTAAAAAATATATCAATCCACGTGTTATATTTTGTATATAATTATCATGTATAAAAAATTAAAATATATTTAATTGAAATAAAATCTTGAATAATTTATTTAAGTATAAATAATAAATAAGAATTGAATAGTGACTTCTCTAAGTTGTTTTTAAACATTAATTTAGCTGGAAAAGGAAAAAAAAACTCATATTTAAGTATAATGTTGATGGCACATTTCAAAGACACAAAGCACGACTCGTAGCAAAAGGTTTCAATCAACAACAAGGCCTTGATTATTCAGAAACCTTTAGTGCATTAATCAAGCCAACAACTATTAGAATCAATATTACTCTTGCTCTATCTAACAATTGGTTTGTGCATCAAATTGATATAAATAATGTCTTTCTCTATGGAGATTTGCAAGAAACAATGTATATGGTTCAACCACCTGGTTTCAACACTAATGACAACACAGTTGTTTGCAAACTGAAGAAATTTATTAATGGCCTCAAGCAAGCCCCACGTTCCTGGTTTCAAAAGCTAAGTTCAACTCTCTTGTCTTTTGGCTTCACTCCAACAAAAAGTGATTCTTCTCTGTTTATAAACATTCAAAGTGATTTCACTCTTTTTGTTCTTACTATGTTGATGACATTCTTATTACAGGAACCTCACCCAAGGATGTCTCCTCTCTCATTTCAAAGCTTCGTCTTCACTTTGCTCTCAAAGATCTTGGTCGCCTGCACTATTTTCTTGGCGTTAAGGTTTCATGGCATTCAGATGGGATGATTCATCTTGTACAAACAAAATACATACGAGATCTTCTACAGAAAACTGGCATGTTAACCTCAAAACCTCAACCTACACCCATGATCTCTAGTTCTCGTCTTGTTCAAGATGGCACTATAACTGTTGATGACTCTTCTCTTTGTCGTTCAGTTGTTGATTCTCTTCAATATATCCTTATTACAAGACCTGAGCTTGCCTACAGTGTCAACAAAGTCTGTCAATTCATGCATCAACCATAAAAAACATCATTGGAAAGCAGTTAAAAGGATCTTACGTTATTTGGCAGGCACCATACATTACGGTTTATGTTTACGTCGTTGTTCACAGCTTAAACTTTAAGCTTTTGCTGGTGCAAATTGGGAATCTGATCCTGATGATCGCAAATCAACTATTGGGTTTGTTGTCTTCTTTGGCACTAATCACGCAGTAAGGCAATGATTCACGAGGTGGGTTACGGAAGCCATAGGAGAATTTGTCCTATTTGTCTGGATAAAATAGTGTTGTAGGAAACTGCTCTTGTAAAAGGTTGTGAGCATGCTTAATATGTAACATGCATTCTTCGAATGGCTATATACCATTAGAAAGTTACTTTTCCTCAATGTAAACACCCATTCAACTTCCTCAATACTCATCACACACTTAATGGCAACATTCAAGATTACATGTTTGAGGAGAGTGTTTGTCTCCTACTTCAGGCCTCATGATTCGAACCTTTATCTATTGAAGAACACGTGGTTCAAAAAAATGTTTACAAGGAACTCAAACATTACTATCAGTAGGAGGACGAGGACGTGGGGGACGATATGGATGAAGCTTATTACGGTGGTTCATCTAATTTCCGTATTGACAACTACCGATGGGGAGATAACATTCATTTCAAAATAAAATGACAACCGGATCACATACTCATTCGGTTGTCAATTTTTTTCACAATGTGAACTGGATGGGGGTGTCATCCGGTTCTCATTTCTAAATCAAAATGACAATCGGATGGAACTCATCCGGTTCTCATACACCAAATCAGAAAATTCCTCTGTTTGCCGTCGACAGCATCCTAAATCCCAAATCAACTACTCTAATCAGCAATATCACTTACTAATTGCTAATAAACACCAAAAATTACTTACGTATTGCTTGTTTGAAGGATTAATCAAAGATTTGCAAGAATGGAAACAAACGGATGAATCTGTGAATATGTGAACCGGATGTGTTTTTAGCTATGTAAATACACATATCCGGATAAAGGAGTGAATGGGGTGGAGGCTAATTTGGTCTTTGCACTTCTAAAGTTGAGGGCATTACTGTCATTTCATAATTTTATGAGGGTGCAGGAAGAAGGTATTAGGGTGGAAGAAGAACTCGTCAAAAAGGAGGTGTAGCGTGAATAAATTATGAAAATGGATTTGGCCCAAACAATAGAAAAAAGAAAGGGGACGAATTGAAAAGAGGAATAGAGGATGACTACTTCTTCTTGCACCTCCAAGTGTTCTTAGGGTACCTCCAAAATTTAATAAAATCTCAAGTTTACCCTTTAGTAAATTACCATAGTGTCTGTCAGTTTAAAAAATAATAAAACTAGTACATGGTGGAGGTGGGAGACGAAAGGTGAGATGGTGGTGCTTCAAGGTTGTGCGTGGTAGTGTGGGTGGGTAATGTGTGTCGACAACGGCGGAGGAGTGGAACTGCGGCGGCGCAGCGAAGTAACAGCGGCGGAACGTCGTTCGAGGTAAGTGAGGTGGGTTGGGGTATTTCAGAATATGTGTTCTGGAACAATATTTTCGCAGAATCACCCATTCCGCAACGTCTATACGGATCCGTATACAAGTTGCGAAATAAGTGGTTCCGCAACTCATTTGAACACCTCCCAATGTGTTGCGGAATCACCCATTCCGCAACTTGCATATGGATCTGTAAGGAAGTTGCGGAATGGGTGGTTCCGCAATACATTGGGAGTGTGTTGCGGAACCACCCATTCCGCAACTAGCATATGGTATGAAAGTTGCGGAATGGGTGGTTCCGCAATACATTTGAACACGTCCCAATGTGTTGCGGAACCACTCATTCCGTAACTTCCTTACAGATTCGTAGGCAAGTTGTGGAATGGGTGGTTCCGCAACACAAAGAGTTCGAAAAAAACCCACCCCCAAATCGCAGATTCCACAAAATCCCCCAAATACACTACAAATCTTACAATAGATGATGCGTACCTCAAATGGTTGTAAAATGTAGTGCTAATCGACGATTTCGGAATGAAATGGCCAACGAAATCGCAGCTTGGATCCTTGGAGGTGGAGCACGCAATGACAAAGGTTGAAGGAGATGGGTTTTGAAGAATTAGGGTGTAATGGAAAAATGGTCTTCACAATACAAAAGTAAGGGTATTTTAGTCCATTTTGCAAATTTTGGAGGTGTCCCAAAAACTACTTGGAAATGCACGAAGAAGCAGTCATAGAAGAGAAGCGGTGAAGTTTAATTTCCAAAAATAATAAAAAATTTAAAAATTTAAAAAAATAAAAAATAGTAACTTTTCAAAATAATTTAATTATCTTTTAGAACTATGTGACCCCTAATTTTTCATTGTGAATGAAAATATGTAAGAGCAAGGTCAATCTTTGTCGAACCCAAAAAGCAAAAAATATTTTCTTTTTTTTTATTTGTATTTATTTGCATCTTTATTATTATTTTGGGAAAATTAATATTTTATAAAAACTACACTCACTTAGGACGGGCGTTTTAGGGGTGTTAGTACCTTCTCCCACACGTAACCAACTCCTGAATCCTAAATTTGGTTTGTAGACTATTTTCTTATTTTTTTGGATTTTTCTGTAGTTTTTCATAATAAACTATAATGGCGACTCCATCTCTATTTAAACATTTTTATAATATATCATTTTTTATAATTTTATCATCGTTTTCTCGTTGCGATCCCGGTTGCGACAATGGGTAACAATGATACTTCAAAAGTAATTAACATTCGTATTGTTTGTTCGAAAATCATCGATGGGACAAAACTCATTTCAAAAAAATGTCAACCACACATTGTTGGAGTTGATGAAAATGCTCTTGGATTGAAGATTTGATGAAGAAATTCCATGTAGCTTTGGAAGATTTGATGGAGAGAGCTTTGGATCCTTAGTTTCGGATAGTATAGAATGAGTTTAGATCATATTTGCATTTGTGTGTGTCATATTATCATTTGCTTGCAATGTTCTCCATGATACTTAAGTGAAAAAGCCTTTTTTAAAAGTGTTTAAGTAAGTATAGTTGCTGCAGAACAAAAACAACATGTTTTTAATAAAAAAATTTCTACTTTTGTGCTTAAGTAAAAACAACTTGTTATTTTCCAAAAACAACATGTTGTTTTCACTTAATAGTGTTGGTTTTTACTATAAAGGCATGCATCCAGCGCATGTTTGGCCACAAAAATCATTTGAAAAGTTTTGAAATACTTTCTAAAGAACCACTTGAGAGCTTCTTGGAAAAGACACTTTCAAAGTGAAAGAGATTGATCAAGATTTACAAAAGATCACCATAGTTTCTCATTCTTGAAGGATCTTTGCTTGCATGTTGATTGGAAGGGCATCCAGCAACTGTTTTCTATAAAGATAAGTCATTCTTGCTTTGCCTAAGATTGGTTTTATTGTTGTACAATGCTCGGGTGTGGTTACCTTTAACATTCTATTGAATATTGTATTGTATAGTGCTTGAATAGGGTATTTGAGCATTGTGTGTGTTGAAATTCTTTATAATTTCGTTTTGGTTGTACAATTTTCATAAACACTATTGTAGGGTTTTGCATTTAGCACTAGGGTAGTGCATCTTATGTAGTAGGGTTCTGCATAAGGGTAGAGTCAATCTTGTAAGGTTCAAGATTGAATCTTGGTTGTGTTTATGTATGTAAACTTATGCATTTTAGCAAAAATATTTGCATTGTGGAGCAAAGGATTGGATGTAGTTCTTGAGAAAGACTGAACCAGGATAAAAATCATTTTGTGACCTTCTTTACCCTGTTGTATTTCAATTATCGAATCATTCTTACTGCATTCTCATTTTTCTGGTATAAACAACTTATTAAAATCTACAAACAACCTGTTGTTTTTCTGGACAGCTCTCAAAATCTCACTCCGGCTGCGAAATTAACTTGCTGAAATTGGTTTTTAATCAGTTACTTTTCAGGAAATCTAGTGCAATGTAGTTTTACATATGTCTTGATTAATAGTAGAGTTTTGTTCATTGAATCAATTCCTATTTGTTTAAGAATCCACTAAATAGCAATCTATTTTTTAACCAGAACTGCATAAAATCCTTATTGTCAATTTCTTTACATTAAGTTTTTCAAAACTCAACCTATTGATTTGTGTTTTGAAATATTTTGATGCATAGTTTTTTATCTTTCCTCCTAACAACAACTTCTGTAAAGGAGTGTATTACCTTTGTTGTCAAGAACTCGTAAAACGCATACTAGTTTGTTATAAATTATTCAAATTTGATTTAACACTTTGTATTAAAAAAAATTTAACAAATTGTTTTTCAGATTTAACAAATTGTTTTCAAACTGTCTCAATGGTTTCTATTAAATATCGCAACTGGTCAGTGATTTTAATTGGTTAAAATTGGTTTTTAACAAGTTTTTTTTTTCTGCTGAAATTAGGGAAATTTTTCTAAATGCATGAAAAAGAATTTTCCTGTTTTATCATTCAACCTATTATTCTGATGTTTCAGTACTGCCAGAAAAATTCAACCAGTTTTTTTTACGATTTAACAAACTATTTTTACTGGTTACACATACATATAGCATCTTTAACTTGCTGTTTTGCATGTTAACTGGTTGTTTTACGCATCTTTCACATTGTGATCATAGTTTCATAAAAATACTCATTCATACTTTCTTGTTTTCTAAAAAGAGTTAATAGTTCAATTCACGCCCCCCCCCCCCCCCCCCCCC
>Ga0209700_106908_pt1 | contig 16827 bp, 10 predicted proteins | sample SiratroredBW_FD_187528 | JGI IMG/M metagenome (GOLD analysis project Ga0209700, IMG submission 187528) | Root nodule microbial communities of legume samples collected from California, USA - Siratro red BW (SPAdes) (version 2) | ecosystem: Host-associated > Plants > Roots > Nodule | place: USA...
TTAATAAAAAGAAAAAAAAAAAAAAAGATTTGAGGAGAAAGATACTAATAATTTAAATTGTTTGTATTGAGGAAAATAGAGAAAAACAAAGAATTTTTTGAAAATTCATAAGTAATATAATAAATGTGATTAATAAAAATCAAAATTATTTACATTAAAGAAGATAGAACAAAAAACAAAAAGAAAATTTATGAAAATTCATAAGTAATATCATAAATGTGATTAATAAAAGAATTTAATTAATAAAATTATAAAAATATAATTATATTCTTGTAGTTAAAATTAATTCAAAATAAAATATGATTAATTATTTGTATAGATTAAAAAATTATTTTCGTTTATCTAATATTATTGGTAGATATAAAATTGTTAAAAATCAATTTTGATAAAATTAAATAAAAAGAAATATAAAAATTTAATTAAAATTATATATTTCATAAAAACTTAATAAAATAAACAGAGATTGTGTAAAAATTTAACACCTAATAAATATTAAAATAAAATATTATAATATAATAGAAAAAGAGAATTAAATTATAATAACTAGGTGAAAGAAAAAAAAACATTAATATCATAAGAGTAATAAAATTGCCAATAAATCTGAAAATTTATGAAAAGAAATTTTCAAAAAATAAAATTTAAATTAAAATAAGTTCTTATTAATATTATTATTATTTAATAAATTTAATTTTTTATTATTTTTCTAATTTATTGTTGTCATTTATTATTATAATTATTATTTACGATATTGTTATTATTTTATAAATTAATTTTGAATATTATTATTATTATTATTATTACTAATATTATATAAAATTGTTAATAATGAATTTTGATAAAATTAAATAAAATTTAAATAAAATTAATTATAAAAGATTTAATTGAAATTATATATTTCAGAAAAAAAACTTAATAAGATAGACTGAGATTGGTGTAAAAATTGAACACCTAATAAATATTAAACATAAAACAGTACAAAATACAATATAATATAATAGAAAAATAGAGTTAAATTACAATAGTTAGGTGAAAGAAAAAAAACATTTATATCACAAGAGTAATCTAATATTGTCAATAAATATAAAAATTTATAAAAAGATATTTTCAAAAAATAAAATTGTAATTAAAATAAGTTCTTATTATTAATATTATTATTATTTAATAAATTTATTTTATTATTATTTTTTAATTTATTATTATTATAATTATTATTTGTGATATTATTATAATTTTATAAATTTTTTTTGAATATTATTATTTTTAATTTTGCTATTATTAGTTTTATTACTATTATTATTTTATAATTTTGATATTTATATTATTAATATTATTAACTTATTTTTATTATTATTGTTATATAAATGTATTTATATTATTATTTATTATTTAAAGTATTTAATGTTTATTCTTTCATTATTATTATATCATATTATAATATTATATTTGATTATGTTAAACATAATCAATTATCCAAGCTCTTAGCCCAACTATTAATCGATTATGCTTTATTTAAATTTCGTTTTTCTTTTATTAAATTGTATTTATTTCTTTAAATATAATGGATTATGTGAGTTTCTAAGTTTTCATAACTTATCATCTCTTCAAATGAAACGATTATAGTTAAGGTAATTAAACTTGAGATTTCAATAATAAAATCGTTGGATCCTAGATTTTATAAAATATTTGTGATTTAAATCCTATACATGATGATGATGATAATACAACAAGATCCTGGGATCATCTAATGAAATTGTAAAAACATGTGAATTTATAATTTTTTTTATTATGGAATTGTTTATTTTATTGAGTAGATTGATTCAGTTCAAATAAAACCTAATCTTGATTAGAAATTAATACAATTAAAATTTTACTTGTTATGTGTTTTTAGCTAACAGCTCCCAATTATAATTAATACAATCAAATCCCAATTATAATAAATACAATCAAATTTCATGTTGTATTTTCACTTTAGATAGTAAAAATTACTAGCCTTAGAAAACTATTAGAAAACTATGATAGGGTCCACACATCCAAGAATAATACTTTTTAGACATTTTGATCAAGTGAGCTTCTTTGCAATAGTAAAATTTTTAAATACTACTAAAAGTATTAGATAGAAGACTCACATTATTAGTGACTTCTTAAGCATTATATTAAGTACCTACATAATATTAATTTAACTTAATTTAATTTTTTAAGCATTTATGCAAAATGCTTGTTTTTTTCAAGTATTATACCAATTTTAAGTATTATTATATTAAGTAGTAGTTATATTAACTTAAGAAAAATAATATTAACAAATTCAATTTAGATAATGTTCCGAAGTTGTTGAGACAATATCTTTAGGGTCAATCAACATATTTAATGGAAGATTATTAGACATATTTGATTAAGTCCCCAATCTAGGTCTATGTGGAATAAAGGTTCGTCTTTGGAACTACTTTTTTATTCTACAGACAGTGTCAATATCCTGACCTTAAGTTCATTGAGACAGTTTTGTTAGGGTCTATCACCAAATTTGAAGTATTGTCTAATTTGAAACTCGAAGCTTCATCATAGTTTTACCCTTAATAAATGTCTTCGATGTTTAAGGAAAAAATGTGTACTTAAATTACTCTTAACATGGACTCCTAAGTAACTTATAACTGTTGAGCATATGAGATAGATAATAACATTTATATTCACATTTTATATTTAACCAACTTTATACATCAATCAAAATTATTGTTTTTATACAAGCGTGATGTTTATTATGATGTTTTTTTTCACTAGATGCTCTTATAGAAGTGTGAATGTGATTATAAGATAAGGTTTATACTTTATAAGATATAGTTATTTGAATTTGTTGGTATTGCAAGTGGGAACCATGATAAGGTTTATACTTTATTTAGTGGGAATCATGGTTAGGCAAGTACAAGCAAAGTTCTTAGTCATTACAAAACCTAAATTTACCTACTACAAAAATTCATAAGTAATGACAAAAATGTTGTAGGTATTTAAATCAGGGAGTCATTTATTTCTCACATGTAAAGTAGTTATCCAAGTGTGGAGTAAGTATTATAAGTGGTTGGAGATGAGTATAACATAACATAATGAAATAATCTCATTTTCTACTGTTTAAGTGTGAGAATAGGATTTGGAGAGGTATATGGATAAGAGTGTTATGGTGTATATGATATGAAATTATCTTTTAAAGAGAAATCAATAGATGTTAATAGAATATTTAGGAGGATACAACTAAAATCATGCACTTATTTGCACTATAATTTTAGTAATTTTCTTGGTGGTGTCTTTTTCCAAGCGTATGATCATCAAATAGTATAGAAAAAACGGCAAGAACAACATAGTAGCAAGACTAATAATGCCCAATAGATAAGTGGTTGGTAATTATAATTTTCTGGGATAACTATATTCAAGCCGAATAACATAAAAGCAAGTCTCTTTTGCGGGTGAAACTCTGATGTTGTCACTGATCATTGGGAACAACTGATACTGGGGACTGTGAGGATATTTCAAGATAAATAGTTCATTTGGGTGAAAACAGTAGTAGTACAGGAACATGAATTACTAAAGGGGTACAGTAAGAAACGATGTCATGGAAAATTTGTAGTTGCATATAAACACTGTTGGGTCTGAATCTCTATAAAGTCCTACTCTTATGTTGATAACAACACATATAGAGCTAAGGACTCAAAATCACTATGGAAAGATCAAATTTGAGTATGTTAGTGCAAAAGAAAAATGTATATTTGGAGTTTCATCTCGTGCTTGTCTCTTTGGATGAGTACATAATACCAAACTTATAAGAACCACATCATTTATGCATACATAATTGTTTAGTGAAGACACTATGCAAATTTGTTTAACTCAATGATAATCTACTAATCTAGTTGAAGTATTCTAGATAAAAGAATCACTAGTTAACATTAAGAGGAGTTCTTTGCACATCAAGACTCTCTGACTGCAAATCCCATATATAATAACAACAATCAAAGACTTCATCAAGCATTATTTGGATTTACACATACTTTGCAAATATGTCTTACTATTTATATGCTAGAAATCTAGATGTAGAGTATGAAAAACCACTCAAAGATGAATTAGATAGCATTCGTAAGCAGAAAATTCATACAACAAATAATCCTGGAGAAATAGAGAGCGACATATGAAATGAATATTCAAAGATGTATAAAAACGTTGGAGATCCCACATCGACTAGAGATGAGACATTTCAATAGTTTATAAGTGGATGCAAACCTCACATTACAAGCCAATTTTGTAGGGTTAAGTTAGGCTTAAAGTCCACTTCTGATATGGTATCAAAGCTCTAATTTGAGAGCTCTAGTTGCTACATTTATCATGGCCGAAATTGTTGATCCCTCACAAGATTTTAGTTCACTTTACCATGTTAGTTCTCAGCAACATATGATTTGTTCTCTCTAGACAAATTTTTGGTGATCAATCAAAGGCAATGATTGATACTAGTAGAAGAAGTTATGGAAGAAGATATACTGCTAAAGTCTGTAGTCATTGTTGAAAGACAGGGCATGTGATTGATACATGCTATAGAAAACATGGTTTTTCACCTCAGTTCAAGTTTAAAAATCAAAAAGCAGACTGTAATAATAACGAGCAGAATCATGAAAGTTCAAGGTCAAAAGTACATTGTCAGCAAACTGATTTTACTCCTGAGCAATATCAAACATTGTTAGTCCTTCTACAACATTCTAAATCCAGTGACAATGCCTCTAATCTAGTCCTTCTTTTAGTTTTTGGATTCTTGATAGTGGTGCTACTGATCAATTTGTTCATTCTTGACTCATTTCACTTAATATCATTAAATTAGTCATCTCTCTATCAAATTACCAAATGGAAATCAAGTCATTGCAAATTATTCTGGAAGTGTTTTTATCAATCAAGATCGTGTCCTAGATAATGTTTTGTATATTCCTAACTTCACTTTTAATCTTCTTTCAGTAGCAAAGTTAATTGATAATTTATCTTTTGTGATTATTTTTTATTCTAATGGTTGTCACATTAAGGAAAAAAAGTTCTTGAAAGTGATTGGATCAACTGAGATGCAAGATAGACTTTACATGCTCAGAGTCCCTTCTTATCAAAACCTTCAAATCAAACCTGTCAAATATCCACATATCACCAATACTGTCAATTTTAATGCTAGTGATCTCGAAACCGTTTGGCATTTTCAGTTAGGGTATGTTTCAAACAAATCTATTGATGTTATCAAAAATAAATTTCCTTTTATTAAATATAACAAATCTTTTATTTGTGATATTTGTCATTTTACAAAGCAAAAAAGACTTCCATTTCCTCTTAGTGCATCTAAATATAAAAAATATTTTGATTTGATTCATGTTTATATGTGGGGACCCTACTCATTATCATCAATTCATGGCCATAAATATTTCATGACCATAGTTGGTGATTATTTAAGGTACATATGGGTTTTTTCTTTAAAACAAAAATCTGAAGTTGTTAAGATTTTGGAAAATTTTGTTGTTTTTATTCAAACACAATTTGAGACTGCAATAAAAGTAATAAGAAGTGATAATGAGACTGAATTTTTTATGACTAATTTTTTTATCAACAAAGTAATAATATATCAAATTTCATGTGTCAATACTCCACAACAAAATAGTTTAGTTGAAAGGAAACATGGTCATTTATTAAATGTAGCAAGAGCTTTCATGATACAATCTCATTTACCAAAAATTTATTGGTCATATTATGTGATACATGTTGCGCATATTATATAAACATGTTTCTCACACCTATTTTAAATGATTTTTCTCCTTATGAAATACTTTACAAAACTTCACCAGATTTTAATCAATTAAAGGTGTTTGGATCTTTTTGCTATGCTAGTTTGTCAACAAATAGAAGTAAATTTGATCCAAGGGCATCAAAATGTGTTTTTTGGTTTTAAAAGAGGGACAAAAGGATATATTTTGTTGAATATTCAATCAAGAGAAACTTTTATGTCTAGGGATGTTGTCTTCTATGAACATGTTTTCCATATCAAAGGGTTGAAGATACTAGCAATGAAACTGACAGTCCAAATATTCATGATCAAAATCTTTTTACAGAAGATCAACCTATTTTGAGTTAGCCGTCACAAGTCATTTTTACACCCTGTGATAATATTGAAAATAATGTTAATAATGACCATGAATCAGCATTCAAATCTCCGAAGAAGTTTGTTCCCATAAAGACCAAAACTTCAATGAAAATCATGAAACAACACAATCAATTCGAATGAGTACTAGAACAAAAAGATCACCTAAGTATCTAAAGAATTATCATTGTAATCTCAATGTTTCCAATATATCTTCTAGAGTTATATATCCTTTGAATCTTTTTTTGTCTTATAATAAATTATCACCTTTTTATAAATTTTTTATCATGTCTATTTCTTCACATGTTGAGTCAAACATTTATCCTGAAGCTATGAAATATGACTGTTGGAAAAATGTTATACAGTGTTAGATATCTACTTTGGAGTCAAATCAAACATGAGAGATTGTTCTTCTTCCCAAGAACAAAATTGTCATATGTTGCAAATGGGTACTCAAAATAAAGTATAATGTTGACTATTGAAAGATATAAAGCAAGATTAGTGGTGAAGGGATACACACAAACAAAGGGCATTGACTACCTTGAAACTTTTTCTCCAGTAGCAAAGATGATCACTATAAGGTTGCTTCTTTCTCTAACTTTTATATATAACTAGGAGTTGAAACAATTAGACATATAAATAATGCCTTCTTACATGGAGAGTTGAAATAAGTTGCATACATCGTTGTTCCTCCTAGATTGACTTCTATTCAACCATGACAAGTTTGTAAATTAAAAAAGGCTTTATATGGCCTTAAGCAAGCTAGCAGAGAGTGATTTGCTAAATTTTCATCCTTTTTTATTTATGCGGGATATACTCGATCTATGAATGAGTATTTCTTATTTATTAATTCTTCTAAAGGATCTTTTACAACATTATTGGCATATGTGGATTATAATTTCAGCACAAAATGATAAAGAAGAGATTGACCAAGTCAAAAAAGCTTTGAATAAGATATTCAAGATCAAGGATCTTGGTGATTTAAGATATTTTCTTGGTTTGAAGTTGCAAGAAGTAAGAAAGGGATAATGATGAATCAAAGGAAATATGAATGGAATTGTTAATAGATGCAGGTCTTTTAGCCTGCAAACCTGCAGTCACTCCTATGGATAATCTTGTTAAATTGTCTTCTACTAGACGTATGTCTTTCACTTATGTTCATGCTTATAGAAGGTTGATGGGAAGACTTATGTATCTCACCACTACCCGAACTAACATAACATTTTTTGTTCAACAACTTTCTCAGTTTCTTAATAAGCCTACAATTGCTCATTATAATACAACAACTAGAATTCTCAAATATATTAAAGGAGCTCCAAATCTTGGCTTATTTTTCTCTTCTAGTAGTTTTGCCCATCTAAAAGCCTTTTGTGATAGTGGTTGGGGCACCTGTAGTGATTCAAGACAATTAGTCACTAGTTGTAGTGTATATCTTGGAAATTTTGTTATATCCTGGAAATCAAAGAAGTAAGGAACAATATCAAAGAGTTCCTGTAAAGCTGAATACAGGGCAATGACCATTGTTACTTGTGAAATTCAATGATTAGTCTATCTTCTTCAAGATTTGAAATTTCTTTTGAGCAACCATCTCTTTTATATTGTGACAATGACTCAGCAAGATACATTGCAACAAATCTAGTGTTTCATGAGCATACAAAACATATAGAAATAGACTCTCACATTCTTAGAGAAAAATTGAAGAAGGGTCTCAACCATTTGTTTTCCATTTCCACCACAGAGCAACTAGCAGACATTTATACTAAAGTCTTAAGTACTCAGTCTTTCAAGAATACTTGTTCCAAGTTGTGTCTCATCAATACTTGCTCCCCAGCTTAGGTGGCTTCAGAGGATATGGATACAAGGCTTCTAAAAGGAAACTAATATCAATTATGTAATTTTGTTTTATTACCGACTCAAATTGTTAGAAGGAAATAAATATTAATTATTTGATTTTGTCTTTATGACAAAAATCAAATTATTATCAATTCTATTCATTTTGTGTCTTTTATGACAGTATCAGGTTGTAATAATTTTATTTATTTTCTTTCTTTAACTATACCTAAAATGGATACATTATTTCTATATATTCAGTCCTTTGTTTTTGATAAAAAAAATATAGAAAAAACAAAGAGAATATTTTTATTTTCATATCCTTTGTTCATTTTTGTTTGTCTCTTTATTTTCATAATATGGTATTAGAGTCTATCCTAGCAAGGTTGTTGGGCCTATCAGGCTGCTATCGAACCACTCTTACATATAAGTTTGACGCTCGAGTTGAGGAGTCTCGGCGTGAGGGGTGAGTTAGAGATCCCACATCGACTAGAGATGAGACTTTTCAATAATTTATAAATGGGTGTAAACCTCACCTTACAAGCTGGTTTTGTAAAGTTGAGTTAGGCTTAAAGTCCACTTCTGATACAAAAATAAAAAATGCTCTTAGTATGCTTTGATTGACCTAATTTTGTTCTAATGTTTAAAAGTAATAGAGTTTTTCATTTATTATATTATTATTTTTTTTGATAAAAAAAAATAGTACAATTTATTCATACTTTGTGAATTTTAAATATAAACATATATTTAAATATATGTATATCTTATGATTTTTAAATATAATATAATTCATTAATTATAAATTCAATATGAAATAAACATATATGAAATATAATGCAACTAAAATACTAGTTATATATTTTATGAGTGTTTACCTATACTTTTTTTCTCAACAATGATTACTTTTCGTTGAAGTGATATATAATACGCAAAACAAATTATATATATATTAGTCCACGAAAATTCATATATAGATCACACAAATTCATCCTCAAAGCTAGTATTCTCTATTCTCCAATAATTAGTCACTAACGTGAAATCGAATCATGAGCTTTCTTAAAATAGAAACCCTACCCTTCAAAACAATACAAGCCCTAGAATTGAACTAGAGTTCCCACTTGAAGTGGACAGCCACCAAAACCAAAGAACCCCACTTCTTTTCTCTCTGCCTTCAATTCTTCTCTTTCCTTTCTTCAAACAAAACAAAACATAATTATCCTCCTTACAATATTTTCCAACTTTTTTGGTCCATCATCGTAACCCTTTTGCACTTCTAGTCAATTTGTCTGCTCAACGCAACAAGACTTGAACCACGTTCTTTTCCCTGAAGCATTTGCATGCAAACTTCATTAGGTAAAATTTTTGGAAATATGATGCATATTTGACACATGAAAGAGTCATCACGTAAGAGGAAGTGAAGGTTGTTGTAACAACAAAGGAGGTACATAGGAGAAAAATGGAAGCCAATAAAACGGATGACTATATAGTATGTTATGCACCTACCATGATAACAACAAATGGGGTGTGGCAAGGAGACAACCCTTTGGATTATTCTCTCCCTCTTTTCATCTTGCAATTGACTTTAGTTGTGATTGCCACCCGCATATTCGTGTTCATTCTCAAACCTTTTCGCCAGCCACGCGTAATTGCTGAAGTTTTGGTTAGTTTATTTCTTCACCATCACCTCAAATTTCATTATCTAAGCCTCCTTGTAATGCCAAAGTCTGAGCAAATGTCATTTATTCAGACCTAAACTATTTGGCTAAAAACGTGAGAGAATGAGAAAACATCTCCCAACTGTTTTTGTATCATGGCTTTTAAAATATTTGTCTTAGAAAGCATGCTCAAAAGTTGATGGTAGCATGAAACTGTTTGAAAGAATCATTTTTAAAACCAAGAGTGAGAAGGGCTAGAAGATTAAAATGTAACACACTCTGATTGGTTCTTTGCTGACAGATGTTATCATTTTGCATGGGTACAGGGTGGAGTAATATTGGGTCCGTCGGTGCTTGGACAAAACGAAACATTTGCGAATGCAGTGTTTCCTCTAAGAAGTGTTATGGTGATTGAAACAATGGCGAATATTGGTCTTCTCTATTTTCTCTTCTTGGTAGGGGTGGAGATGGACATAACAGTGATGCGAAGTGTGGGTAGAAAAGCTGTGGCTTCAGCAGTGGCTGGCATGGTTTTACCTTTCCTCGTTGGAGTGGCCTTCTCCTTTCTTTTGGCCCAAAAAACTGACAGTCAAATAAACCAAGGCTCATACATCTTATTCCTTGGTGTTGCTCTCTCTGTCACCGCATTTCCTGTCCTTGCTAGGATCCTGGCTGAGCTTAAACTCGTAAACACTGAGTTGGGGAGGCTTGCTCTTTCAGCAGCACTCATCAATGATGTGTGTGCTTGGGTTCTCTTAGCTTTAGCCATTGCACTAGCTGAGAATAATGTCGCTTCCTTGGCCTCTCTCTGGGTTCTACTGTCTGGTGCAGCATTTGTGGCCTTTTGTGTTTTTGCTGTTCGACCAGCAGTTGCATGGCTGATTAAGAAAACCCCTGAAGGAGAATCTTTCAGTGAGTTTTATATATCTCTTATTCTAGCTGGGGTCATGGTCTCAGGCTTCATCACTGACGCCATTGGAACTCATTCTGTTTTTGGAGCTTTTGTGTTTGGGTTGGCCATCCCAAATGGACCACTCAGTTTTACTCTTGTGGAAAAGCTTGAGGACTTCGTTTCAGGACTTTTGCTACCTCTCTTTTTTGCCATAAGTGGGCTGAAAACCAACCTAGCACTCATCAATGGCTCATACACCTGGGTGATTCTTATTCTAGTCATTTTTCTGGCCTGCATTGGTAAAGTTATTGGAACCCTATTGATTGCAGTATTTTATCAAATGCCAATACGTGAAGGAGCTGCCCTTGGTTTACTCATGAACACAAAAGGTCTTGTTGAAATGATCGTGCTTAATGTTGGGAAGGACCAGAAGGTACTGATACCATCTATAATGATAATGTTATATCCTTCAAATAATCCTCATAACATTCTATAAAAAAATTATTGGATGAAAAGTTAAACATATTTAATTTTGAACCCATAAAAGAATTTAACAAATAGGACAATTACACTACTGGTTCTCTTACTTCCTCTCTTGATAAGTGATGTTGATCATTTACACCTGTGTGCAGGTTTTTGATGAAGAATCATTTGCAGTTTTGGTGGTTATAACAGTGATAATGACTGCCATTATTGTACCTATCATATCAATGATTTATAAGCCCTCAAGAAGCAGCATATGTTACAAAAGAAGAACAATTGAGATATCAAAAGCAGATACTGAGTTCAGACTCCTAGTGTGTATCCACACCCCTCGAAACGTTCCAACAATGATCAACCTTCTTGAAGCCTCTAACCCAACGAAGACCTCCCCAATATGTGTCTATGTGCTCCATTTGGTGGAACTCAGTGGTCGCACATCAGCCATGCTCATTGTTCACAACACGGGAAAACCAGACCTCCCTGCCCTTAACAGAACCGAAGCTCAATCTGACCACATAATCCAAGCCTTTGAAAACTACGAGCAACATGCTTCATACATCTCAGTGCAGCCCTTGACAGCAATCTCCCCCTATTCCACCATGCATGAAGACATATGCAATTTGGCAGCAGACAAACGTGTCTCCCTCATTATTGTTCCTTTTCACAAACAACAAACAGTTGATGGTGGCATGGAAGCCACAAACATGGCCTATAGAGCCATCAACCAGAATGTACTAACACATGCACCTTGCTCAGTAGGAATTCTAGTAGATAGAGGCTTAAGTGGCTCTAACCGTTTGGCAGGAAATCAAGTATCTCATCACGTAGCAGTATTGTTTTTTGGAGGACCAGATGATAGAGAGGCCTTGTGCTATGGATGGAGAATGGTGCAACATTCAGCGACTAGCCTCACCATAATGCGTTTTGTCCCAGGTGAACAAGTAGAGCCATCATGCCAACAACAAGGCAACAAATATATGGATGAACCAAGGGAGCTGACAGTGCAAACAGATAGGGATATACAGAAGCAACTTGATGAAAAACTTATAAATGAATTTAGGACAAGTTGTGGGGAGGATCATTCAGTTGAATTTATTGAGAAGGTAGTTAACAATGGGGAAGACACAGTGGCCGCAATAAGGACAATGGATGATATTCATGGCCTTTTCGTTGTTGGAAGAGGTCAAGGGATGATATCACCTCTCACTGCAGGACTAACTGATTGGAGTGAGTGTCCTGAAATAGGGGCCATTGGAGATTTGCTAGCATCTTCAGATTTTGCAGCCACTGCTTCAGTTTTGGTGGTACAACAATATGTTGGCCAAGGTTCACTACAAGAAGGGTTGGAAACACCTAACGGTGATGATTATACCACTGATTTTAACTATTCTTCCACATCACCTGCACCTAAAGCATACAGTTAGACCATTTTATACCTAAAGCATACACAGTACAGAACATTTTTTCTCTTTTCTTTCTCCTATGTACCATCCATTTTTGTATTATGTCTCGTGGAGTGTTATTCTTGTTTGTAATGTACCTTCTTCAACTCTTACGAGAAATGTACATATTACAATTGTATCAGCACAAAGTGTTCTGCTCATATTTTCATAACTCTTTGCCCTTTCAATAGTCAATACAAGTGAATATTGACAAGAGTGTGTTTCTGGTATTGTATTTAAAACAAAAGTGTTAAAATTATTTCCACTTACCATTTTGGTTTGAATGTAAAATGTAATCTTTTTACATTAATATATAGAGGTCAGATTTTTTTTACCAAAACATTCACTTAATCTTGTTTAGTTCTTAGAACACTTGGTTATGTGTCAAGATGGCAGGAAAAACTGGTATAATACTGTGTTAAGCTCACTCTTACATCTTTTTATTTGATTTTTACTTGGAGGAGGAGACTGTATTTAAATAAATATCCATATTATATAAAAGAATAAAGAATAGCATATTTAAATATACACCTCTTATTAGGTTATTGGTGTATAAAAATATTTCAGCAATGTGAAGACGCTGTGTATCTATTCATGTAACTTCTATATATACCAGTTTCAAATTTGAAACAACTCTCTCCACTAGGATATTTTTTTCACTATTTAAATTACTTATATTTTAAGTGATAATAAGAAATGTAACAATTCACTGAAAATCAATTATTTATGTGATCTCATATTCTTTAATTTAGTAATTAAATTTTAATGTTTTAAACAAATATTAGAACACTTGCTTTTACGTGATAAGTTCAAAATTATGAAAGTGGACATCTAACAATATTTTTCAACCTGAAGTAATATTATTTTACCTTCTCATCAATCATTTCTTTATATCTTTTCTATGGTATTTATGTTCTACATTCCTTATACAGTCAATTATTGTTCTTTATGTGTTTTTGTGAGTTTTTTTATCGTATACCCAACAAACTAGCATCAAAGATTCACTTCTCATTGGTTCATTTGTGGTTGATTCCTAGATAAAAATATAAAAATTTAAATTGATAGCATTTTTGTTATATTTTTTCTTTTTGGGTTGTACCCCGGTCTAATTATTTTTATAAATTTTTCAGCTGTACACAATTGTATCTTTTTTTTCTGTAATTGTCTTTAATATATATATATATATATATATATATATATATATCCACTAAAGATAAGTTTTTATGCTTTATTTTTTCAGTTTTACAACAGTTTAACTTTTGTTATCAATTTATCATATTTACGCACATCATAAAATGTTAAGGTTTTTAATTATTTTAATGCCTCTTATACTAATGTAATATTTTAAATATAATTTGAAATCACACATTTAAATATATAAAGATACTATACGAATATATTATTTAAAAAGTTATATTTCTTACTCACTTAAAAGGTCAAACATAATTAAATATTATTTTTAATATATAATTAAAACACCCTTCAAAAGTTAATTATCATCACATGCCCATTCAATTAATCAATTAATTAAAGCTATTATTATTGATATTTCACAGCCCATTCTCATCAATATTTGACCGAAGCTTTATTTCCTGTTAAATTGGATAATTTTGATTACAATCTTCTAAGTGGATTATGGTGATTCACCTTTAAATTGGATAATTTTAATTACAATTTTCTTACTGGATTATGATTATATCTAAGAATATTTTTTCTTATATGTTCTTTCTGGTTTCTCCTAAAATGAGACCTGCAATTCATAATTATATTCCTAGCAAAAAGAATTGATAAAAATGGAATATGAAAGATTGAATATAACACAATTAATATTAACTTATTTTTAACTATTTATAAATTAATAGCAGAATCTCAAAAATAAAAGTAATAACACCTTAAGTATTAAATTTTAAGATTCTTGTGTAAGTAGACCTTAAATTCTGAAGAGAAAAAGGTATTTTATACTCTTATGTTCTAGTGAGTAGTCCCAAGTACTATAGTAACAGTTACAATGATTTAATGGAATAAGAGTTTTCAAATTTGTCAACCATAGAAGTTACCTAAATTTGAATATATGGCACTTGATGGAGAAGAAGCATGTATATGAGTCAGAAAGAATCTTGATGCCAACGCATTCTAGATTTTATCATGCATTGTTTCCATTTTTTGACTGGCCAAACTTTTCCTCCATAATCATCGTTACCATTTTGTCAATGTTTCACTGCACTTCCTACATCACAACTCTCAAGTCATTGTTTTCACATTTCTATAACCTTGTGCACATGCACATTCCACATTCCCAAACGATTAAAATATCATATAAATGGGTTATTCTTCTATGTTATAAATGTTTCTGAGAGTTTAATCTATTAATAAGAATTCTTTACCTAACTAAAGATCAAGGGAACGGACAAAGAAAATGGTAGGATAAACAATATATAATAAAAAAAAAATTAAAACTCCATTCTTTCAAAGCTTGGAGGCTAAAAAGGTTAAGAATTAAAATATTTGAGTCTGTATTAAGTAAAAATAAAATAAAAAAGTTGAATATTATCTAAAAATTTATTATTTTAAGATTTTATATTAAGGGTGATGTTAAATTTTTATATAAGATTAACTCGTGTTACTTATAAAGTAATTACAAAATTAAACTTTAGATATTAAATATAAATGACAATTTATATTTATATACATATTAATTATTGTGTTTGTGTTTCTAAGATATATATATATATATATATATATATATATATATATATATATATATTAAATTAAAGGAAAAAAAACTAGTAGGCTAGTATGTCAATATGTCATTTGAAAGTCAAGATTTTTTTTGTCTATCTGGCCTCATCAAACCAGTCTTTCTCATCTTATCTTTTGTAGGCCAACCACGATAGGTTGGGCTAACCCTAATATATAATTAGAAAAACATGTGAAATTATTTTGTTAAAGTTTTTTTAGGTGAAATTAGAATCTTATATTAACATTTAACCGAAGTTAGAATGATATTTTTCACAAGTTCAAAAATCACTAACAAGGAGTTTATGCTGCACTCCTTTATCATGCCATGTAAAAAAAAAAACTAATCTAAAGAGAATTGGCGAAAATCATGGTGTGAAAGAGAGTCTTGCAAACTAGTGGAGGAAACCCTATTTTTATATTAACATTTGCATAATAATTTTGCTGAATTTGCACACTATACCTTGGTTAGAATCACACAATCTAGATTAACTCTTACGTATTCGTTTTATGAGAAAATTGGGATGGTTGGTGGCATTTATTTTCGTTTTTTAACCTCTCTTTCTCACACTTGATTTGTACCCAACATCTCTGACAATTGAGTAGGCAAGAAAACCAATTTAAATAAATGTTCCCTTGAAACACAGGTAAGTTCGGCAAGGAGGAAATGGCAACAGAGAAAGAGACCAAACAACAATTTGACAAAAAGATGCCCACCAATAAAACTTTAAAGAAATCTTAGCCTTTGAACCCTATTTTGTCTCTCTTACTCTTTCAATGTAAAATCAAAGTATTTTTATTGGAAATCCCGAATGCAATAATTATAACCACCCAAAGATACTTATTTTTAATTAAAATGATGGTTAACTAAAAACGTGTTTATAATATTTAATCAGTGGGCTTCAATACTCCATACACTCACATTTCATTTATAAATATTTTTCATACGAACAGAGAAATGTGTCTTAATTAGTTATGCTTGAATTGTAATTTTATTTTTCATTCATTGGAAGGAGTCGGATCCAAATATAAAGAAATTTCCAATAACCCTTCAACTAATAAGTTTTCATAGTTTATTGATAGTACTAGTGTCAATGTTATTGTTTACAGAATATAAAAAATATTATAAATATTAACAAATTATCTGATTTGTAGTTGCATGATAAGGTAAATTTTATACTAACAGTATTTTATAAAAATAAATAGTAACAAAAAGCTAAACTCGTTTAAACTTTGAACAAGAAATTCAAAAGACTTCACTTTGATTTAAGAGAGGCTAGCAAGTACAAGATTCATAAATATCTTAACTCAAAATTCTTGAAAAATAATTATATATATACATTTTTTTCTTCGTTTTATTCTGACCTCATCCTATTTCTTTTTCTTTTCATCACATCATTTAATTATCATTTTTTTTTCTTTTCTTCCTATGCCTGTTTATTTTTTCTAACCCAGTTCACCCCATTCTAGTGTAGATGAATACCATAATCCATAAGGTGAAATATTGTAATATCATATATTATTGTGATTAATCTTTTTGATTATTGATAAATCTCTTCCTAACTATTACAATAATTAATCAAGAACATACTGAAATACTTATATATATATATATATATATATATATATATATATATATATATATATATATAT
>Ga0209700_106911_pt1 | contig 16824 bp, 4 predicted proteins | sample SiratroredBW_FD_187528 | JGI IMG/M metagenome (GOLD analysis project Ga0209700, IMG submission 187528) | Root nodule microbial communities of legume samples collected from California, USA - Siratro red BW (SPAdes) (version 2) | ecosystem: Host-associated > Plants > Roots > Nodule | place: USA...
TTGTATCTCAAAAGCCCAGGCTTTAAACCTGGCACTGACACCATTCAATTACCTTATTTTCAAACATAAACTTTCAAAAATACAAATCAAAACAACCAACAATCTTATCATCAAAGAACTACGTAATCCTGATTCTCCACCCTTAAATGAAGATATGTAGGAGCAAGGTCAAACCTTGTCGGGCTCCCTAAAACCGAAAAAAAATATTTTGTTTGTTTTATTTTAATCTCTTTCTTGGGAAAATAAACATTATAAAAAAATCACACTCATATTACTTATTTAATTAAAGGTACCGTCTTAGGACGGGCGTTGTGGGGGTGCTAACACCTTCCCCACACGTAACCGACTCCCGAACTCTAAATCCGGTTTTGCAAACTTGCCTTATCTTGTTTTTGGTTTTCCATAATTTTTCCTAATAAACTATGGTGGCGACTCCTCTGTTTTGAAAATTAAAATAAATATATTTTTGTTCGCCGTCCCCGTCGTAACCCCGGTTGCGACAGGTTGTATTGTGTTTGATTTTCTATCTGTGATGATTGTGTCTTGACACGGGAGCAGATAGTGCTACAGATGGATCTTTGGGAGATTATCTAGGTTGAAGGATGCTGTTAGGAATAGTACATTATTTTGAAAAACTTGTATATGATATTGTAAATATGTTTTGAAATTTCAGTTTAGCTTTATTATGTAATCTTGGTGTATGTTAAATATGGAATACTGTAAGATATGCACTATGTTAATACTTTAGTCGCCTTAGCAGAAGCTTTTTTTTTTCTTTTTTTTGGGTGTTACAGATTGATAGACACAAAATGGTTCGTCTTTACGGAAATAAAATTTGTTTCGTCTCTAATTTTAAATATTTATCGTTTTTTTAAACTCTATTTCAAAAAATTAATTTTATGAAATTGAATTAATCATAAATTTATATAAATAAATAAATAAATAAATATATATATATATATATATATATATATATATATATATATATATTATAGAATGATTGGTTAAGTTTATCATATTATCTACTATTATTATCAACATTCAGTTTATGTATTAAAATTTTACACTAATTATAAATAAAGTCAAATTATTACATAATATAATATAAGTAGATATAAAATTTATTTATTTTGTGAAATTGAATTACATTTAAATTTTACCTTTTAATACTCTTATCGTAATATATTTTTTTAAGTCTTTATTATGTTCCAAATATTTTCCATCAAATTCGTTTATTTTAATTAAGTGACACTTGGTATGATACAATTTAATGTGTAAGATATCCATAAAAGATACTTTGCCAATTTTTTTATATGTAGGTATTCATGGTTAATCACAAATTTTTCTTATTTATTTTTATTTTAAATAAAATTATCTAAAAAAAACTCTTTAAAATATAAAATCAAGATAAAAATTAATTTTTTATTATTATATCTCTTTATTGAATTATATTCTTTTAACTCCTTTCCCTAATTCTAACACCTTTTATAGTCATGTCAGTGACAACTATTTGTAGGGTCAATATTTGAAGAGAAATTGTGAGTGATCATAATTTTTTTTTTTATGAGGAGATAATGTGATAAAAAATCTCAAACAAGGTCATATACTTTATGACTAAATAAAATCTGCAGAAATTAATCCAAATTGAAATAAAAGTAGAGTTTTACTACTATATCAGTTCCATTATTTTTTACCTTAGGTGAAATTAGGGTAGAAGGGAAATGTTATCCTTATGTAATAATTATTGAAAATAAATAAAAAAAATGCTCTATTATCAATTTAGCCATACTTATTTAGTAATTTACAGTGTTAAAAGAAAGTTTAACCTCTTTCTACTCTTCCAGTAACATGAGAAAAGTCAATTGAATAATATTATTGCTTTGAAATCAATATATAAATCATTAAAATATAAAGGTCTGAAAAATCTGTTCCTTGCTCACGTGGGCATATATATATATATATATATATATATATATATATATATTATCATGATTTTAATCAAAAATTAATGTTTTAAACAAAATTACTTTTTCACAATAATTTTAGTTTAAGATTGAATGTAACCTAAATATCAGACTTAATAAATCTATTTATGTCATTTAATATAAAATTATTATCAACTCAATTATAAATATTTAATGTTATATTCAAAAGATTCACTCTTAACATGAATAGATATGTTAAAAGTTTTATATAAATTAAAAATATAACTATATTATAATATATTGTGTTATACTATATATTTAATGAGATTTTTCTAACTTTTATTTTTCCAGTAATGGTTAAAAATTCAGGATAGAATTATTTTTCTATAATAATTTTAATTCGAAATTGATATTTTATATTTATTAGGTAGACGTTGTTTTAAATTGTTTCCCACGAATTACAATTTTTTTCTAAAATTTGTAGGTAAACTTAAATATGTTAAAATGTGTAAAAAACAAGAGAGAAAAAAAAAACAAAAAAAGGAATTGAATTGTTTTTATAAAATTTCTTTGTTTAATGGAATGATATCTGCCTGTATGCCCCTAAGGTGTGTTTTTATTGCCAAAAAGTAATGAATCATAATTGCATTGTTGAAAAGTTATTGTTTTAACTAAACAAACAAAGTAATGAATCATAATTGTATTGTTGAAAAGTTATTGTTTTAACTAAACAAACCAATAGGAAAAAATATTTACATATACTTATTCTTAATTTAGGTTAGAGGTAATGTTATAATGTCTTACATGGTTTGTATATGATTCATTGGTTTTAATTCTTTTTAGTATTTTTTGTAGACAAAAAAAATCTAATAGTGATATCAAAATTAGTTTTTTTCTTTATCGATTTAAATTAGGATAAACATGTTATGTTATAATAAAAGCTCAAACACAGCTAGGATCAGGAAAAGTATTGTAAACTATATAAGAAAAAAACTCTACAAACATTTAATTTTAAAATTTTGGCTCATTTGTATTAAACAACCATAGTGTCTCTTGAGATGGACTTTCAATTATGTATCTAAAATTTAAACTTATCAAGTTCACTTTATCTTCCTTAACCCAAATAAGAAAGGGTCTCTAGATAAAGAAAAAGTGTTAATTTTTACATTCTTTGAAAGAGTGAAAAAAAAAAAGAAAAAAGAAACCGATTGTCAATAATTATCGAGCAACTTTAATAAAATTATAATTCTCAATTCCTTCAAAATTTGAAAGCAAGTTTGCATCTTGCTATTCTTCATTTTGAGGGTTGAGATGATAAATTAAAAATATGTAGTTTAAAAGTATGTGATTGGAGAAATCAGTTTTTCATTATTGTTTTATTTTAAGTATTTTTTTTTAAACACTTGTGTGCAAATTTGTTTTATCTCTCTTCTTTAACTGATTGACTAGTATGAGTAAATTTTTACTTATTAATTTGAGAGGATTTTCCAATTAAAAACAGTGATATCTCTTTCCTTTATCATTTTTGTTACTGTTGTTCTTCCCATGTTCTTTTCTGAATTTAGAAATATTATTTATATTCATTTTGATAATTTTAATTATTGAGTTATTATTTTCTCTGCCTAGAAAACTTTTCGAACAAGTACAACTATAAAAGTTTTAAATGAAAAATACCGAACAGTATTTTAGACACATCACTTTTAACACGTAAAAAACAATTTTCTCTATCCTATTTAGAAGCATAAAAGTGTGCATGAAAACATTATTTATATCGAAAGGAAAGACAACCGACTAGAGAATAAAATATTTGAGCGAGTTCAAGCACGGGCACCCCGCATTCGATGGCACCGGTGCTCGCGAATACCCTGCATCTTTCTTCCGATGCGTGACACACGTGTCCAGCTCTAAAATCCAACGGTGGACATGCGAATTGCATGTTTAACGAGTAGAAATTAAGAACTCTCCACGAGTCAATAATAAATTTTTGATTTGTCCCTTTGTCGGTGCACCAAATCCCAAGCTTTTGCCATGATATAAGGGTGTTCAAAGCAGTGATGAAACCACACTATCCTTCTTCTCTTCTCTCACACCATTTCTTCAACCACCATACACAAACTTGGCTATGGCTTTTGTAGGTCTACTTTCTCTACACCTCTTCTTTCAAGTTCATGTGATGTGCATCTGTGATCCATGCTAGTGTATCATACAATTCACAGTCCATTGATTCTAGTTTTAACTACAATTTTGAAAAGAAAAAAAAAAGTTGTTTTTGCCCTCTTTATATGGTCCCTTTCATTTCTCTCACTTCTTCTGTTTATTTTCTTGGTTTGAATCTCTCTATAGGAAAATATTTTACTTTCCCTCTTCATATGGTACCATTTCTTTTACATACAAGTATTTTATAACCTTCAATAGATCATGGTGACTTCAGTTTAATAAATCATATATGAAAAAATATATACATATATTAACCATTCATTCATTCATTGATATATATATATATATATATATATATATATATATATATATATATATATATATATATATATATATATATATAAAGTTTTTAATGTCTTCAAATGGGTAGATCTATAGTATATGATTGATTCAACTTAATTAGTTTTCTATAGAAAAATGTATACATTTTAACCTGTCATTTTCTTATACGTATAATTGTTTCCTATTTGAATATGTTTAGGGTTTTGGCAGTGATGGAATATTTGCATGTGAAAAACAAATTATGCGAAAATGTTAAGCTGTAAAAGGCTAAAATATGGTGATGAGTGTTGATCTGAGATATCATTGGAGTTCGAACTGGATAATGACAAAACCCTTTTTGTTTGGTTTTGCAAAGAGTAACAAAACAAGTATATTTACAAAGATTAAGGCTTCTAGGCCTTAAAAACTAGGTTATATGTTCATGTCCTTGAGCTGGGATTTGTGCTCTGGGATTGTTTGATACACTAGCACGGGTCACTGTTGTATGTCACGTCAAAAAATAGTGCAGTGCTACCATCAAATGCAGCTGAAGACTTTGCAAGAAAAGGAAAAAGTGGTTGTGTACAATAAGGTGGTGATAGAAGGTAGCTACCACATATACAAATCACAAAGGTTAGTTTCAGGAACTTATTTGGGTGGTTTTTGGTTTGGTTTATATGCTTTTAGGGACCAAGAAAAAAAAACCTTTAGAAACGTTAAAAGTTAAAAACTGATTCTAGTACAATGATGTTCCTCCTGTGCATGGCAGAAATGGTGTTTGTTTTTGTTGAAACATATTGTAGTGAAACATATGGACTCAATTTTTGAACACATTCACATGGAAAGTAACTTACCAAGCTGAAGTTTATTCACCCCATTTTTGGTTGGAAAAATGAGAGATGAAAAGCTGAATAGTGAAAGTGATAGGTAAGGGTGCAATAGAGGGGGGAAAGAGTGAAAAAGAAAATAAAGTTGAGATGATATGGAAGAAAAAAGTGAATGAATGTTTGGAATTTTACTATTTTTTTAAATCATGTGAATGTGCTTAGAGGAGGAAGTATTCATGGTCCATATACCTGCTTAATTGTATAATGATAGTATAAAGTTTTTATCTTCAATCACATTGTTATGAGTATTCTATTTTTTTTTATAGAGACAATATACAATATTATAAACTTTTGAATTAATTACAAAAGGTTATGTTTAAGCTTAAACCACATCTCATGCCCCTTCACATTGTATTTTTGGGTTTGTTTCACAAATCTTTATTATATATATATATATAGAGAGAGAATATACAATATTATAAATTTTTGAAATAATTACAAAAGGTTATGTTTAAGCTTAAACTACATCTCATGCCCCTTTGCATTGTATTTTTGGGTTTGTTTCACAAATCTTTATTATTATATAAATATATATATATATATATATATATATATATATATATATATATATATATGATTCTTAATTATATACATTCCTCTAATTTTATTTTATTTTTATTTTTTTTATCAAGCTCATAGTTTGACCAATTTTAAGATAGAGACAGTTTAAACATAGAACTTATTAAAAACAAATATTACAAATTCTCGGGTCTCACGCATCTTTATTTTATTATTATTTTGCCTATCTATCTATTCATCGTTGTACAGCATCTCCGATCAGAAGTTATAGTTATTCTTCATGTCAACCGATTATTAGCAAGAGCCATTTTTCACATCAATATAAGGGAAAAATGATACTGTCCAATATTATTGAATTTCTTATGATAAAATCGTATGTTTTGTATTTTGTCGTTTACATTGGTGGGGACAATATATTAACTTCATAAATGATACGTATAAGTTTGAATATTTGAAACTTAAGCAAATAAAAACAATTAAAAATAATGTAAAATTTGAAGAACTTAAAATGATATATATATATATATATATACAATTACCCGTACTTGTACCCTTGTTTTATTTTATTGGGCCTGTACTTGTACCCTACTTTTATTTTATTGGCCCCGTACTTGTACCCTTATTTTATTTTATTGAGCCCGTACTTGTACCCTTATTTATTGAAAAACTTTACTGAAAAAATCTCTCTTCCATTTTTTTTTTTCATCCACAAAACACAAACTTAAAGATTTTGAACATTATTGTTTCCAAACCAAGATATGATAAACAGGAAAAACTACATTTGAATGTTACTTTTAAACAAAATATTTTTCCTAAAAAAACTGCTTTGGTCGAACTCACTGATATTTATATTGACTTTTGCTTTTATGTATTCATAAGTGTGTGAAATGATTTGAAAATTAATATTAAATTGAAATCAAGTTTAAATTTTAATTTACTTAAATATGCATTTAAAGTTTGTATGTGAGTTTGGTTTAGATTTTCGTTGAGGATGATAATTACGTTTAAGTTAGAGAGGTGAGAAAAGAAGTTTTGAGTGGTGCATATAGTATAATAGTTTAGACTTTTATAACCTACCTTTACCTTCATTCTTCTTCTTTCACTCTCTTTCAATTCTCCTTTTTCCTCTCAACATAAAGATTGAAACTCTATTCCCCTTCCGTTGTGATCTTTCATCTTGAGTTTTGCTTTCGGTAATCATCTTTCTTTTTTCTTCAAATTTCATTTTTTATTCTGGGAGGTATATGCATGCATGCTTAAGATTATTAGGGAAAAGAGTTTTGTGAGTTTGAACGTAATTGTGGGGTGTTTGATGGATAGTATTAAGATCCTTTAGGTGATTAAGAAATTCTTTGGAATTTCTTGGTTCTTTCTCTACTTTAAGTTCTAGTTTTCTTAGACTACAAGGAATGTTTAAGGTAATTTGAGTTATGAGTGATGATGATATGATGGTCTCTCCAGTTTGGAACCTTGCATGTGAAAAATATGGAATATATATATATATATATATATATATAATTGGTAAATTATTGATGTGTTTGATCTTTAGAGTTCATAATTTGGATATGATGCTTTAGGATTGAATAGTTGTTTAATGCCTAAGTTTTTATCTAAATTATGTTAGATTGAGGCTTGTATTCTGAATTTGATTTTGGTAGTTTAATTTATTTGGTTTACACTTGTTTAACAAGGTAACACAGTAAACTTTAAATTTGACAATTTCTTTGTTTTAATAATGCTTTGGAAACATTTGGGTTTAAATTAGAAATTTGAAATTGTTGGATGGACTGGTTATGTAACGTCATAACTACTAAATTAATAAATTAATTTATAAATTAAAATAAATTAATCATCCATTGTTTTAAATTTAATCAAAAATTTATTTTCAAAAATAAAATATACCACTTCTATATATATATTCATAATACTTCCTATAAACAAACTAGTCAACAGATATAATATAATCGATTAAAGTGAATAGTCATTGCAAGAATTATGAGTGAACAAGACTTATTAAAGATGTTGCAAGAATTATGAATATAATGGAAACAAGACCTATTAAGGATGTTGTAGTTGATCCGTGAGAAAGAATTATGAAAGATGATTATTATTTTCTAAAAGTTAATTAAATATTATTTTGGACATCTACACTCAATTGTAAATAGGGAAACATGACTTGAATTATGTCACGAAACTTTCTGAAATATGGTGAGGTCATTTATATACGTGTGTAAGAGAGAGAGGATTTTTCATCAGTTTTATTAAAAAATAGAAACAATAAAAAGTAAGGAAGTAAGACAAATACCATATAAATAAATTAGATAATATAAAAATAAATAAATGTATATATATAATTTCACATTTTTATTTATTAAGATTTAATTATTTTAAGTGAAATTTAAATTATTTTCAACTAATTGGGATAAATGAGATTAACCAAGATTAACAAAAATATGCTAGATTATGTTATCTTATTTAAGTTTTACTCATTTAAATCTTCATTATTAAACTTCTAGTTACAAATTAATTTAAATTTCATAAACATATATTTATTTACATATTAAAATAAATTATGAAATTAATTTCCTATTTTATTATTAAGTATATGCATTACACGTGTATTATATCAATATATATATATATATATATATATATATATGTTTATTTATAAAGAATATACTTTTAATTAATAATTTATTTGTAATATGCATTTAATTAAAATGATTTTTTACATACATTTTTACCAAGTAATATTTAAGAATATCATGTTAAGAATGAGTTGGTAACAAAAGATTTTAGCTAAATGGAGATGTTATATTATAATAAAATCTTCTTACTTATCGTAAATCACTATTTGATAAGTCAAATGTCAATTGCTAACCATTACAATTTGGTGTTGGAACAACTAGACAAAGAGATATTTTTTCTACTTGAAATCTTGAAAGAGACTATATATGTAACAATTTGAGGGATTGGTAAAAGATCAAGGAAAGGTGTGTCTCTTGTAAAAATATGTATATGGTTTGAAACAGAGTCTAAGGCAATCGTACAAGAGATTTAATGATTTTTTAAGAGAGACAGATTCTAGACGAGCAATTATTATAATTGTGTCTATATTTTGAAAAGAGAATAAAGGAATGTGTTGTTCTTATTCTTGTATGTAGACAATATCCTTATATTCAACTATTATAAAAGTGAAATAAAAGAGCTCAAAGAAAAATTAAACTCATAGTTTAAAATGAAGGATCTTGGGTCCTACAAGGCGAATACTTGGAATAGACAAACAGAGAAATCAAATAGTTGGAGAATTGTACCTATCTCAGCATGAATATTTGAAGGTGGTTGAAAGATTTAAGATGCATGAGTCTAAGACAATGGGTACACATTTGGGTCATCACACAAAGCTCTCAATTATCTAAACTTCTAATTCTGAGGAGGTAGGCGAAAGATGAAGATTATTTCATATGCTAATGGAGTAGGGAATATAATGTATGAGATGATGTGTAGTAGACTAGAATTGGCTCATGTAGTTAGCATGTTCATGACAAATTTTGGTTGTGTAAGCTTTGAAGTGGGTGTTGAGATATATAAATTGAGCAGTATTTTTTGGTCATCTGATGAGAAAATATGGAGGGCAGAACCGTTTTGATATGAGAAGGTGAGTGATAAGTTATGAGGTTGATCGCCACAGGATATCCTGATAAGATCAAATTTGGGTTCTTGTAAATTAGAACACCATAAATTTTTAAAGAGAAAAACTCAATTCTATTCCAAAATTCATCTCCCATTACATTTCTGAGTATATCCTTTTATAGGTCAAAATACCTAATTCCTTTTTAGATTCTATATTAATCCTGACATGCCAAAATACCTAAGACCTTTCTAGATTCTATATTAATCCTGACATGCCAAAATACCTACTGGTAATTAATTTTCACTAGTTGCTTCTATTTCCCACTGAATGTATCATTATTTTCCACATGAGAATATGAATGATTCATCTTCTTATAGTTTTCTTTTTCCATTGACCCATTCAACCACTTAATTAAAATACATAATAAAAATTACAAAAAAAAATCCTAAATTATATTTATCCCCTGAAGATCATATCATGTGTATAGACAATCCACTCATAATGGATATGCTACAAATAGGTTTGTAAATGCAGATTATATAGGGAATGTTAATACTAAAAAGTAGCTTTCTGGGTTTCTTTTTACACTATTTGAAACTACAGTTGGTTAGAAAGTCAATTTGCAATCAATGATGACTTCGTCTACTACTTAAGTTGAGTATATCGAGCTCATATAAGGGATGAAAGAGACATTGTAGCTGAAGAGAATGATAGAATAGTTGGGTATTGTGCAAGATTGTCTTACTATACATTGCGATAGTCAAAATGTTATACATCTAGTTAATCATTAGATATACTACGAGAGGACCAAATATGTAGATCGTAGATTACACTTCAGGAGAGATCTTGCAGAGTTTGGGATGGTCGAGATTATGAAGGTAGCTCCGAAGGAGAATCCTAGAGAGGTGTTTACAAAGTCCTCGTCAATATCAAGATTTGAATATTGTTAGGAGTGGATTCATTTTCTATTTAAGAATAGAGGAATGCGATGTGAAAACTTCTCCATGATTTGGAGCCAAGATGAAGAATCATGATGATTAACTCTCATCATATGTCTAAAAGTATTATGTTTAAATATATCATGTACCTCATATTAGATTGTGTTTAAACTTAAATGTTTTAATAATTTTTTTGTTATTCTATCTTCTTAGTTTTGCATATAGAAGACTCTCTATCTATGGTAGATACAATAAATGTTATTAGGAAGGAAATATGTGTATAAAACATTTCAATTAAATACAATTAAATTTAATTCTGAAAAACCCTGTTATAAGCTCATCAACTTTATTAGGATAACTTTGATACAATCTTAAGAAGTGAACTTTAAGTCTAACTCAATCTTACAAAACTAACTTGTAAGGTGAGGTTTACACCCATTTATATATTATAAAATGACCTTATTTTTAGTCAATGTGAGATATCTAACATAGAAAACATATTAAATAATTTTTTTCCTTTTAAATGACACTTTTAGACTTTCTCATATTCTTGTTATTCTAAACAGCTAAACTATGATGGGACTAGCAAATAATTGGAACATTTGATTAATATGAATATATTATATGAGTGGATAAAAACTTGTAACAAGTAGATAAAAAGGAGAAAAACATTGGAAACAAGTTTTAGTTAGAATATAATCATGAAATATCCTGCTAAACATAATTTGACATTTTCAGGATCAAATGAAAACATATATAAAGAGATAACAATACTATTTTTTTAGATTAATTGAGATTATCACATAATTTGATTTGATATTTGAAGACCATTTTAGATGCATTTAAAATAGTGAAATTTTGGCATTATCTTGGACATGTTTGTGTTTGTCACTATCTCATCCTAACTCTCGATGCTATGATACATTATTGTGTTAAAGCTATTTCCATTTTTTTTTGGAAATTGTATGCATATATTCAATATTTTGAAGTTCTACAAAATGATGATTTTCTTTTACTATATAATTGTTATTTCAAGGTCAGTCAATCTTACATAATTACTCTAGTTTTTGGTCCGGTGTACCCACTACACGATTCTAACTGGTCTTTCTTCCGTGACTTCATGTTCTTGGTTCTGGGAGGAGTTCCTACAAGTAGTTCAACACTCAAGTTAGTGATCAGTCCAAGTATTTCAAAAAGTTCAATGACTACAATTTTATTACCCTTTGTTCATAAATTATTCTCCTATTTATAGACTTACAATTTATCCAAGACCCAAGTTCATATATACTTAATTATTCTCTTAACCTTGATTTAGGCAGTAATTGTCACATGTCTATTGATTTCAATCTTTTAAGGAACTTGATTTAGACGATACAATAACAATAGATATTCAAATCGTTCAATATCTTAGTTAATACAATAATATTACTAGATCAACTCTCAAATTTTTATCCAATACTTATCGATGTATTCAAATTAAAAATATTAAAACTACTACTAGATTTCAAGGTTCTAAATAATATTTTTTTTTTAAATTACAAAAGTTGTAAGTTGAAAAGTGAAATAGAAAGTTTGATTAATGTATTTAGAGAGTTTTGAGTTTATACTTATTATTTTGTATGATATATTCTATTATGGCGAAAAAAAATTACTATCTAAGTCACTAACTAAAAAATTGATAAAGGTATATTAAAAAAATTGATTTTAAAAACTAATTTATTAGTCTTTAAAATAATAAAATTAGTCACTAACTTAATTAAAGATTAATTTAAAATTTAATAATATAAGTAATTAAAATTTTGGTAGCTAATATTAAATATAAATTATTTTAACTTAACTGATAATTAAATTTAATAATTTATTTTATTTTATAGTTATTTAGCAACTAAAATCTAATTTAATATTTATTTTCATCATAATAATTATTTTATTAATAGTTAAAATTGGTGATTAAATAAATTTTTATTGTTGTAATGAATATTGCTCTGAATGTTGACTCTGTACTTCCAATAAAACGTCATGCTATTATAATAAAAAAAATATAAAAATAACCAAAATGAATAAATTTAATTAATTGATGAGTCATTTAAAATAAGTTATTGTAGTTGTTCTACATACGGTAATTACATCTTAAAAAAAATTGAGCGATTAAAATGATTTGAATGTATTTTTAGATTTTATTATTATTGAAATAAGTTATAGTTATTAGAAGATAACGAGTTAATAAAATATTGTTTCAATGCTTTACTCTACTTTTTCTCATGATAATCTATCACGTGTTGAATTTATCTGAATTGAAATTATTAAAATGACTTTGATCCATGAGTTAACGACATCTATTCAAGTTATTCAAGTTTTAGAAAGTTGCTTATTGTAAATCAAAATATTTTGCATCTAGGAATGTGTAGAAACCATTTTTATGATTCATATGTTTATGCTATTCTAAAGATGAGGTGATAAGTTTACACACGGAAGAAAAGATAACACGTGCTTATAAGTTTACACATGAAAAAGAAAAATCCACATAAAAAAAGAAAAGAAAAAGAAAGATAACGCCTGTCTTCTAAATTTGTTGAAAACTTATGATTTACTAAAATGATAAAAATATATGTTTTAAAAAAAATATTTTCTATAAAAAGAAAAAAAAAAACATGTTTATATTTTAAAACATATAAAGATAAGAATTTATGAAGTTTGCCTCTCAGTTATGAGAGTATTTTTTGAAGAAACAATGAAGAGTATGTACTAAATGTATTTAATAAAAATTAACTTAAATATGATCATTTATTGTTTAGTTAATAATCTGTTTATCAAGTTATTCTTTACCACCATTTATAAGTTTGAAGTAAATTATAAATTTAACTATTTTTAATTGAGATTGTACTTAAAAATTATTAAAATACTTTTTTATATATATTCTTACTTAACTATTACGTGACTTAATTTTTTTTAATATGACTACATAATTATTACTTTTGCTTTGTGCTCTCTAGTTTATTAACTAACTTATTTTCTCTCTAATTTTCTAAAACTTGTACCAGTTGACGACTAAATTTGAAAAATAAATAAAAGAAAAAGATATAAGTTAATCAACAAGTTCTAAACCCTAAAATAGAAATAATAAATATGTGAATTCATTAATAGTAAATTTTAACAGTAGAAATATTTTAAATAATTAATAAAATAAAATTTGTAATAAAGAATGAATTGAAATTACCAAAATGTATAATTAACTAAAATTAGAGTCATTATTTACTTGAGAAAATTGCATGTATTTTCTCTGCAAAGAATCTTCAACATTTTAATTTCTTTATTTGGTTTTTGTGTTTTCTTTTTCATGTTATCGGTGGAATCAATAGTTCTTTAACAATGTTTGGTAGCCCTAGGTAGGTGAAAGTATTAGTAAGTTAGTAACTCCCCTGTCCTTTTTGCTGTCTTTTTTGCTAATGCTTAATAAAGAGTATGTACCAATTTCTCATGATTAGACATAAAGTAGTAATGACCCTAAAACCATAATAATTCTGTGACTGTAATGAAAAGGTTCTATACGATGGAGTATGGACCATTTACATTACATGCATACACCAACAAATTGACATTGATATTTTTCATTTATGACATCTTTCCTAACACATAGGCATGCAAGTTAGTCTTGAATCATTAATATCGTATTTTAGAAGCAATTTTAATTGTTTTTATACATGTGAAAATGACAGTGAAAAAGAGGTCAAAGAATATAAGATATTTTTATTCAATTATTATAAATCTACGTCTAGTTTTGTTTAATCAATATGAGATGGATTCTTTACAAACTCTTTATTATGAAAAATATGTAACACATTAAAAGTTATAAAGTTTCTTGAAAACCTTTAAAGAAACAAAACCAGGTGTGGAAACGTATTAAACCACCACATAAACCTAGGTGTAAACATAATACAACAAAGGATGGGTCATAACTAATTTTTAACAAAGTACAAGAAAAAAAAAACACTTATATTAGAGAACTTGATGTATAATCTTAAGAAAAAAATTCCAAGCTTTTTTCTGTTAGGTGTGTAAATTCGATTCTTTTCTCCTTCTTTATATTTTCTTTGAAAGAACAGTCTATTACTTTATTATTTTTAAATGAATATAGAAACTTATAGAAAAAATGAATTAATCGATTATTTTTAATAATAAATTATTATACATAAAAGTGTCATATTTTAAAACATATTAAATAATTGATTATATTTTGATATAATCCATTATTTATTTATAATAAGATGATTAATTGTCTAGGTGTATCATTTTTTTCAAGACTAACCATTTCAACATAATTGAATCTACTCTTTCTTAATTGAATAAATTGTTAGTGTTCACTTTCTGATATTTTAAAAAAAAAACTTAAACTTTCTCCTTAACATCAAATTCAATAAAATAATTAAGAGCGTCTATAGTTAGTTCGGTGTGTCTTATAAAATTTGTGATAATTGTATTATTCTTGTATTATTTTTCCTTTTTTAAAGCTCCTTCTAATGTGTGTAACCAGATTATAATTGCAAGCTAAATTTCTGTGGGTGGAGTTCTGAGGACAGAAAAATAATGTGGGTTAGTTCGGAGAATGTATGTCGGCCAGAGGAGGCAGGTGGGTTAGGTATTAAGGACATTAGCATATTCAATGAAGCCTTCTTGTTAGTGGAAGTGCTGACTTGGGGGCAAGAGTAGGTTCTATAGAGAGAGGTTTTAGAATCACGATATGGGACTTGGACGGAGTTGGATATAACGCAGTGAACCCAAAACAATCATGGTGGTGGCGTGATCTAGCAAAAGTGTGTGGTAGGAGATCTTTAGATAATTGGTTTGATAGTAATAATAAGTGGATTATGGGGGATGGCAGAAGAGTGAAGTTTTGGGAGGATGCCTGGGAGGATGACAAACCATTAAGAGATAAATTTTTGAGACTCTTCTCCATTTCAGAATGCAAGGATAGGGTGGTGGCAGAGGTAGGGATTAGGGAGCAAGAGAATTCCATGGACATTAATAAGTGGAACTTAGTTTGGAGAAGAGACCGATTTGAATGGGAAAAAATGTTGGAAGAGCAGTTGATAAATTGTATCTCAGAAGTACAACAGAGAAATGGGTGTCAGAATGGGTGGGCATGTTTAGGGAATGATTAGCAAGAGTATACAATCAAAACATGGTAAAGGACCTTGAGTAGGGAAAGCTTAATAGAGCCTTTAGAGGTTTTCAACAAATATGGAACCTAAAGGTGGTTCCATTAGCACATATATGTATCTAGAGGGTACTATTAGACAGATTGTCAACTGGAATTAACCTGTCAAGAAGACGGGTACAAATAGGAATCCTTATGTGCCCATTATGTAAGCAGTAGGAGGAGACAGTACAACATCGCTTTATCAAATGTGTGGTAGCACAAAAGGTATGGGATGATTGTGAGAGATGGGTAGGGTTGGTTTCTGTCAGGCATGAGTCTATTTCTTCTCATTTTTATCATTTCAATTTAGAGATGCTAAACAGGAATAGTAACCAACTCTGGAAAGTTATAGGGCGACTATTGTGACGGGGTTTTTGGAATCATAAAAATTAGGCGGTGTTCAGAAATGAGGTAATGGATAGTAAAGAAGTCTTTTGTCATGCCCAAATTAAATGTTGGTAGTTGAAACACAGAGTTAAAGGATCCTAGTTCACTTATTCAGATTAGTTTTTCTGTCTTATACAATCTTTGAAAGTTATATCCTAGTAATTTTGATGCTCTCACTACGTTGTTGGTTTAGGATATTGTTATTGCATGTATGCTTTACAAGTGTTGGCGAAAGACTCTCTCCCATATATTAGTCAAGTAGAACTTGACAAGCAGTATCAGACTTTGTCACTATTATGTATTTACAGTCTGACACCTTGTGTTACCAACGTTGTTGTAATAGCTTGTGCTCAAATTGTTCACGTTACTAGTGATCTTTGGGACTATCACTAGTTGAAAAATGGCCTTATACGTCGGTTCAAGAAGACATTCTACGTTGATTATGCAACCGGTGTAGATGCAGGCGACGTAGAAAGTCTTAGACATACAATGTCGATTTTGCAACCGACGTAATATGTATGCCACTATATCTGTTGAAAATAGAAACCGACATCACATACCCAACTAAAAAAACTGAATTACAACATAAGAGGTAGATACTACGTCGGTGTAAGCTACAACCGACGTAATAAAACACTTTTTACATCGGTTTTAAGCTACAACCGACATAAAAAGTGCTCTATTACGTCGACTGTACCTTACAACTGAAATACTCTAGAAAATAGTTATAGAATAAAAATCAACCTAGAATTTAATTTTAGAGACAAATAAGATAACAACTATTTTTTTTAATAGGAAAGTTGTTTAATTAAATAAATGTTAGCTATTTACTTTTTTTTTTTTTATAACAACCACTAAC
>Ga0209700_106912_pt1 | contig 16818 bp, 8 predicted proteins | sample SiratroredBW_FD_187528 | JGI IMG/M metagenome (GOLD analysis project Ga0209700, IMG submission 187528) | Root nodule microbial communities of legume samples collected from California, USA - Siratro red BW (SPAdes) (version 2) | ecosystem: Host-associated > Plants > Roots > Nodule | place: USA...
TCATAGAGTCTTTATCATTTTGAGAAGGTTTTATCTATATACTATTATTCTTATATATCTTAGAAAGATATGTCATTAAAGACACACCCACAGTTATGCTACTGATTCAAATATTAATTCTCAAACATTATAATGTGAAATGTCTTTTCTTATACTATTCTTGGTGACACCCATCGATATATTTCTATTTATTCATCTATTGTGATTATTTCTACTTAACTTTTCAAATTGATCATTCAACATTGCTAAATTTAATATAAAATTAATTTAAAAATATTATATTAATTATTATTGTGAGATATAAAATTTTATTAAAGATATAAATATTAAAATGGATAACGAATAAAAAGTTATAACAAGTTGTTAACGCTTTTTTTTTTATTATAAATTCTATCTTCTAAAACACCATTTTCTTTAAAATTTTCCAAAATTATAAAATTTGAAGTTATCTGTATCATAAAGGAAGTTAGCAATTGGTTGATCAAATCCTTGATGCAAATAAGTTTTTGTTATCTGCTACGAATTCAACTCATCTTTCTTCTTATCTTCGAGTTTTAATTAAGGAGAGCATTAACGGTTGTAGGAATTAATTGAAAAATCCAAAACCTCATGATATTTTTAAGTATATAAAGAAAAAAAAAACTTTAGTAGACACACTACAGTTAATTATAATATCTATTTAATAAGATATTGTTTATTATGCGAATTTATGGTAATTAAAATAAAATATAAATTAAAGTTTGACTATACAAATACGTGTATAATTATTAGAAGTTCCAAGATGTGATTTTAAAAGTAAGAAGTTGACATAATAATATTAGGTGAGGGAATTGTATTTGTTAAATTTAAAATGTAATATATGTATTCGAGTAGGCATACAATCACCAAGTACAACTTTGGTTAATTTGACTTATCACAAGTATAATTTAATTATTCAGGTGAATCAAGGTTATAAGTTTGTATTTACTCTTCTTGCTATAATTAATTTTTATTTTTATTTTTCAACTCGATTGTGTCTAACTTGTGGTGGGTTGGGCTAGTCTTCAAGTTTTTCTCACTTTGACAGTTTTACTCAAGTTATGGTTTCAGACTTGGACTTGAGTGAAAGAGATGTCGAGAAAATTCTCTCTTCTTTGAAACAAATGACACTCGAGTGATTAGAGGTTGAAGTGTGGGGGTGGTGCATGAGATTTTAAAATATGTCAAACTATGCAACTACATGATATCGCTCAAGCAAATGTGGTTGCTTAAGAGTTAAGAAGGCGATGTGTTTGATATTTCCTAAACTTTGTGGATTTTATAACAAGTATCATTCTTCAAGCATTGATATGACACTCAAATAGTTGTCACTCAAGATGAGTGAGTGTTTGAGTGGGAGAGATGTTGGATCAACTCTCTCCTTTAAATATGGTCACTCAGGTGATGAGAGGTCACTCGAGTGAGAGAGAGAGAAAGATATTATATCAATTATCTTTTTTTTTTATAACTAATATTACTTAAGTGATGTATGATCGATCACGTGATGATGTCTTCCTCTATATAAGGAGGCAAGGTCTCTTATGTGGGAAAAGCTCGCTTAAGTATGCGCAAGTGATGGTGATATGCATATGTGATGAAAAATATGTATATAATATTGATAATGATAAGTTACATGCACTTATATAATATACTTTGTATTGTATATTGTATGTAACATTATGACGCTTTATAAGTGTATGAATAATGATACCTTTATAGTATTATGTCTTTTTTGTGGATATTTTGATATCATACGTGGTATTGTTATCCTTTTGTAGGTATGTAATGAAAGGTACTTGAGATGATATTATAGTTCAAATAATTATAATATATATTAAGCACGAATTTCATCACTAAAAGATCTTATACTTCTCATTAATAATATATTATATAAATTAAACACAAGTTCAAAGAATTTTCTATATCTAAGTTATTAAAAGTTAAAAATATAACAGTAAACCACCCTAATATAGAAATAAAATTTTTATATGTTTCAATTAGGTTTAAGTGATAACTTTTAGTAGAACATATTTAATAAATTACTTATATCATATTTCTTTAATGTCATTATTTATTATCCAAATATATTGCAAATATTACACACTAAAATATTTATTCATATTTATATAAATTAAATTTATAAGCATAATTTAAAAGGAAAGTAACTGTACACTAATATCATATATTATATTTATTAAATCTAATATGTATTTAAAGGATTATTATTACAAAAGGTACTTTACTTCAAATTTCGTACCTCAAAATTATAATAAAAAGTAATTTGCCTTTCATTATTACGTAGAATAAATTAAATTAATAAGAATATATCTTAATAGAAAAATTCAAATAAAAATTATTACATAATTCAGAACAATTAAAAAATACAAATAAAGTATTTCTTAATTTTTATTTTTTATTAAATTGAAATAATTTATTTTTTAATGAACTTTATTTTAATTGTATTATTTTTATTAAATTTATTTTATAAAAATACTCAATACTTTTTATTTTATTTTTAATTATAATCTATCGTAAATATTATGAACAATTAAAATATATTTATATTCCTTAATCTTTCGATATGTTTTTTTATGTGTCAGAATAGATGACCAATTGAATCATTAGTCTTTTTGATTTTTCGTTTATTGATGTCGTAGTTTGATAATGATGTATTGAGTGAGGCTAGTTTGAACAATGTGTCTCTGAACAATTGGTGGAGAGGCTAGTTAGAGAGGAAAGTCTGTAGTAGTTTTGATTCATATGACAAAATAAAATTTTGTTGTATATTAATGTATTTAGAAAATAATTTACAAAATAAGCCTTCAAAATAATTTAATGTAAGAAATAATTTTCAAAAGTGTAAATTAATGTTAAAATCAGATTTAAATTAAAATACAAAATTATTAAGGAATTTTCATAACTAAAAAAGTATATTTCATAATAAAAATATATTAGAGTAACTTATCAAAACTTAAATAAATAAATTTTATTTATTTATTATTTTAATTATTTAATTATTTTAGTATAAAATATATATTAACAAATTATTAAATTTTTATTTTATTTTATCGATTATTTTAATATTTTTAATTTAATTATTCACTTTATTATATTAATAAATACATTTATAAATATTTAATTATTATATACTACATATAAATTTAAAAATATATAATAAAATTAATTTATTTTAGTTTTTTCTTACAAAATTAATTATTAAACGTTAAAGTAAGTTATTTTATAAGATATTAAAATTAAAATTTATTTATTTATTATTATAACATTATTTATTATATTATAATTTTAAGGAAATTTTTTTATATTTATTTAAATATAATTGAATATATCTAAAGATATAACCGATTATCATTATCTCTTTGATGATTATTGATTATGGGTGATTTTTAAAACTTTCTTCGAACATTTGTAAAGAAAGTTAAGAAAAAAAATCTCATCCTACCTTAATCTATTACATTTATTATAATACATTTTGTAACACATTTTTAAAATCTTAAACTTATACAAAGTTTAGCAATTTAAAAATATAAATTTAAATATACATAATATATATATATATATATATATATATATATATATATATATATATATTATAATCATTCAAATTTATAATATAAAAAACAATCAGGATAAGTTATTGAAATAAATTTTTAATATAAGAGGAATTTGTAAAAGAAGACATTTTAATCAAATAGGTCACAACTATTCTCTTTCAAATATTAAGTACAACAACAATATAAACCACATCTAGATCTATAAAGTCAAAGATATTCAATAAGTGGAATATCAACCTACGCCTTCCAAAAGACTTGTACTTAGTATAACCTATCGAAACTAATAACATTTCCAATACACAATACTTAAATTTAGTAGTGAACCTAAGATAATGTATAAACTTAGTAGTGAACCTAAGATAATGTATCACTGTAAGTTCATTGTAATCCAAGTCACATATTTGCCATACAAGTGTACAATAACTCTCAGGATAAGTTCAATACAACTCAAGTCGTTCATTCAGATATGTCACAATATCCAAAAACTCTCAGGCAAGTTCAATAAAATCCAAGTCATTTATCCACATATGTTATGGTGTCCAAGAACTCCCTTCTCAGCTTCTCTTCACCTGATATATATCTTATTCTATGTGACTTAAATTATAGGCGAAGTAAGAGGATCTCTGTTACAACCTAGGTGTTAATACTTAATACACAAATCAAACAATAATCCACATATCATCCCATCTGACTGACCACAAATTCATACAATTTTTATCGGTCACAACAATCATTTTCATCTAACGTAAGTCAATTAAACAAAACACGACATCAATTAAATATACAACTTAATATTCATTTCACTTCTACAATTAACATTGATGTACAATTCAATTCATTGAAGATACAAGAAGAAAAGAAAAAAAAAGACAATATTTTTAAAAAAATTAACTTGAGCGAGAATTGGCTTGCTTGAACAAAATTATTTTAACTTGAGCAAAAATCTTGTAGAATGAGCTAGTTTTAAATGTTGTTAGCAAAAATATCAGGAAAAATCAACCTAGCAACAAAATCAACTCAGTTTTTAAAGGATGTTTTCAGATACATTGTAATAGTACTACTTCTAAACATTTTGAAATGATCAATTCAAAACATAATTTGTTTAAACATCATTCTTCACTCATTTTTCAATTCAATCTTAATCATTCAAACTCATAAACTTGTCAAAACTATGATCAAAATTCGGTTTAATAAATTTTATACTTTAACATATATAATTCACTGTTTAATAGATTAATTTCTCATCGATAGTATTCAATTCAAAATATTCTAAATTGGTCGTCTATTAACCAAAATTCAAATAGCATTCGGTTTCAAACAATTAAACAGTTTCGTTTCAAACAAAATATCATCCCTACATCGAAATCAAAATATTTTGACAAAGTCACCTTTATATCCATATTGTCTATCTTATGATTATAAAAACAACATAAATAGCTTACCTTATGTGAAATTCCTTATTTGAAAGAAAATTTCAGCTTAAGCAAGATAATTACACAAAATTTATAAACCTAGACCATATTATCTAAACATCACTAAATTTCAGTATGAACTTAATCAAATTAAAATGATCACTTTTTTCTAGTCATTCTATTAAAATTGATAACAAAATTATAAAAAAGAAATTATTAAAATACATATAAACTTTCTCCATATTTAAAAATTTAGTAGAATAAAAATGATCATTGACTCTTTGACTAAGAGTAAAATATGAGAAAAGATAGAGAGAAGGAAAAGTTTAAGAAAAGAGAGAATGAAAGTATTACACATTTGAAGATTAAACTGTCATCAAACTATTAATCTTAATAACGTTGATATTGAAACAAAAGTAATGTTTTATTTGATGATATTTTTTTACATACTTAACAAAATATTTTATTTATTAATACTGAATTTAATTTCACTCACATCTGTTATATGTTGATCTAACTTTTATATATTTTACTACGAATAAAATAATTATCAAGTAAATTAATGTTTTTTAATTAATTTTTATAAATATTACTTGTACTTAGATATTCCTAAAAATGCAGATATTGACTTATTTATATTTTAATTCTATGAATATTCTCAAAAACCACATCCAGTAAATATTTAATACTATTTACATAATAGTCATTGCAATTTAAACAATTTACATATATGCATACTTAGTTAACAAGGACATAAATCATATTAAAAAAGAATAATACTGTGTGTACTCAAAGGGATAAGGAATAATGTGTATTAATCATATATTTTAAAAAATCATTATATTTAACTTCTCTTTTCTGTAAGTATAAATGTTGTTAATTAGTGTGTGAACAGTAATATTATGCCCGGAGCTCACTATGATCATGAAAATATACAAGTGTACGATCGTGGGACCAGTAAAAATTTTTGAAATCAGACCCAAGACAAAATGTTATATTTCTCTTTTAAAATTCAACCCCAACTTTTTTAAAAGAATATCCGAATAATATCTAATTATATATTTATTTATTATTATTATAGAATATGATTCGTTTATATATATATATATATATATATATATATATATATATATATATATTTTATTATTATAAAATATATTTTTTTTATATATATATATATATATATATATATATATATATATATATATTAATTATTACGTTAAAAATGTATCACTTATAATAGATGTATATCTAACTTGTCAAAATTATTTCACGATATGTGGTCTCATTCAGTTTGGTTAGAAAAATTGTTTTGTGTAAGAAAAATTGGTTAGAATATTCAAAATTATTTTATGTAAGATAAAATAGTTTTTTTAGAAATTCGAAAAATTGATTCATGTCTATTTGTTATTAAAAAAATTTAAAGATTTTTTTTTTAGTTTAGAAGAAATGGTTTTAATATGATAATATAACTTTAACTATTTATTAATAAAACTTGTTAAAACAAATGAAACTGATAAAATAGGAATTAAAATCTATTTTATGAATATGCTAGTTATGGATATATTGCTTAAGTGTCATTTTGGTCATTCGAGTGAAATTCACTATAAAGCATAATCCATTAACTATCTATCTGGTTGTTTAACCGACTGAATTCCTTGTTAAGTTTTGAAGAATATTGAAAAATTCTTTCTTCTAAAGAGAGACAATTTGGAAGTTCTCAGAACTTGGTGACTTAAGTCACATTACTAAAGCAATAGTGTCGTGCTATTGAATTCTTCAAACTAAACAATTTAACTACATTAATAATTTAAAATTAATTCTCTCTTGCTTCACTAACAAAACCCCCCAAAATATCATGTCATATAATACCACCATTATTAAATAATTGCATATTTTCACTAAACACATAATCTTTACTACCCTTCAACACATTTTTTCTAATCACAAAACTCACCAAATATCATATCATCAAACAACTCCATTATCAACCAAATCTATATTACAACCGCATATATAATTAAATAAATTTATGAGAGGGACATACAGAACTGACCTGAGTAATAGAATGGAGAGGGAAATAATTGTCATAATGGACAAAGACAAGAATGAAAAGACAAGAGATACTTCTTAAGCCAATGAAGGTGCTGCTAGAATGACGAAAAGAGAAGAACAACTAGAGCGAACAAAAAATGTAAAAAAAAAAATGCAGAAAGAACAAATAATATGAAATAATAAAATGGAAAAGTGTATATAAGTGTCTTGGTTTTGATTTTAAAATGGGATATGATAGTAATTTATGGATAATCCTAGTAAAAAATTGCACATGATGACAATTTTGTAGATAAATATAGTTAGAAAGTAATACGATAGGTCACTCATAATTAAAAAGTTCAACAAATTTTCAAAACTTTTTTCGTATTAATTTCAACAATAGTTGTTATCATTGCAGAAAAGGATCATATATTATGCTCTAGCAGGAGCATGAGATAAATATTATATTGATATTGTGAAAAATATTATATTAAGCTGCTTTAAATGAACTTAAAAATTAAAATAAATTAAAACTTTTATTTTGAAAATATGTATTTGTAATAAACATATGAAAATATTATATCTAATTTTTCTTGTCTTTACCACAAATATTTCTGGTTCTGCCGCAGACAACAATGAATGTAAACTGTTCTCGAGTACAAATTGCCTTATATCTATGGTTTTTACAAGCTAGTCTTTATTACGTGTAATAATCATACTCTAACTCCAGCGAAAATATATCTTATAAACAAAATAAATCAAATTAGCATCTCCTAGGTTTTTCGGATTAAATCTTACATATGATTTTTTTTTAATTTAATAAAAAAATTCCATTTGATTTAAAGACATAATATTTTGCACACTTCTCTTAAGCTTTAAAACACTACTTAAATAATTGAAATTGTATAAAAAAAGAAACAGAGATATAAGTATAATTTCAAAAATAATCAAAATTCTTGTAATTTACTCTCTCTCTCTCTCTTCCCCTCTCTCTATATCGATCTCTCTATAAATTTTTTAACAAAAGCATATATGAAACTATAAAGGTATGCTTACTAATAAATACCTTTTATGAAAAATAAAAATAAAATAAAATGAAGTAAACAAAGTTTAAGTTAGTTTATAAATAAATTAAAATTTTAAAAATTATATAAAAAGGTTTAAAAAACTAACTTATACATACATTATAATTTAACTTGTATAAAAGTAGATTCCAAATTTCATTCTAATTATTCACATACAGAAAAGTCGGTTAAAATATACTCCTAATCTCCTAAATTATTGTTATGAGTTGACATGGCGACAATTTTTTGTTGCTTCAATGAAAAGCGTTTATTTATTGTGGGAAAGCACTTTTAATATGTGAAAATTGCGAACGAAGGACCACTTCTTGTAGTGAAAGAAGCTTCTTCTAGTGTCCGTTGTAAAACAGGTTTATTTTGTTCCCTTGTTCCTCGTCTTCATTAGAAGCATAATGTCAAAACCTTTTATATGATTATATAAAATGAAAATATAAAACTATTTTCCATTGTCAATATATATATATATATATATATATATATAAGTTTATTAATTTAGTGTGGGAAAGCATTTTCAAGGTTGTTTTATCTAAATTAAGAAAAACATTTAATCTTTTTATTTTCAATTATATACAATACGGCTTTTAGTTATTAAAAAATATATATTATCTTAAAGTTTTAAAAATAAAGTATAAAAATGATCATATTTTCTTTAAAAATCAACATTATATATGAATTATATATGAATAGAAGGAGTAATTCATAAGCATCACTATATAATTAAGGGGGAAAAAATAAGAAAAAGGAGACAAATATGATATTGTTGGATTGAAGGAGCAGTAGAATTGAGAACAAGAAAAAGGAGACAAAAAAGGAATCCCATTAATATTCATGCTTTCATCCAAAGTTTCCCATCATGGAGGTTTTAATTAAGGAAACTTCCCAAGAATAATGACATTTGTAAATTGTTCTTTTGTTCATTCTCACCTCAAGTTTTTCAGTAAGTTAAGGAAATTTCCTAAGATGTACAACAATGTATAATGGATTGTGTTACTTGATCCATTATGGAATTTGATGTACACTGTATACTCTTGTTTTGAATCATCATAGTTTTCTGTTTCCCTTTTTTTTCTCTGGTTACAACCATCTAAGGAGAGAATGTTGTCTTGTACCTAAAACTATATATTAATATTTTATTTTATGCACTCTTTTTATCTCAGCCACACAACTTTTATCCGCTCAACTCATCATTCTGTGAATAATTCAAATCATGTTGCACGTGGGAGAAGTGGATTATTTTACATTTCTTTTTCGTGAAATAATTATGATATGAAATAAAGATTTTATTATTGTAATAATCTATATAATAGATAGTTTATAAAAATGATTCCTTTTTAATATATTAAAACTTCTTTTTAATGACACAATTGTAATGCTCATGCAAGTCAAAGTAAACAATGCATCAAATATAATGTGGCAAACAGTGTGAAGGATTCGGCACTGGAACATTGACACTAAAAGCTAGTCTAGCCCATAAATGTGAGGACTATCTTCTCCCTTTTCTTCAACTAAGAGGTCAAAAATTTATATTAAAAAAAAATCTTATTTCATTAAGTTTAATTTATAAATTGTTTGCTCTCTTAAGTTAACAAGACGCTTTTTAAATAAAATAAAAAATTGAGATTCGTAAATTTCTTAAACCATCAAAAAGTTTTTTATACATTGCTCCTCTAATTTTCTGAATTTTTAATAAGATTGAAGATTTATGACAAACAAGTAAATAATGCAATAATTAATGAATTTAATATTAATATTAATATTTACTATAATATTAAGTATTCATAATTGATATTATTCTCACTAAAAAAATATATAATAAATGACTCTTTTTAAAAAGATAAAATTGAAAAAAGTTAATTTACATATTGTCATTAAAACCATTGTCATATAGTCTCTTTAGGGTGTCATTAATACGATGACAGATATTATAGGACAAGCTTCAATTTCAATATTGTGAATGAAACAGGCATGGGTTGTGCAATCAGTAAATATTGTATTCTCAATTCTAATTAGGAAAATGTCTCCCATCATGTTTATAGATTTCAACTTCATTATAGTCCAATATAAGATGAGTTCATGGTCATTACGATAAAAGTAAAAAAATTTACAATAATAAAAACATTGATCAAGGAGTCCAATTAACATTCTTATTATATTGGAAGACCTTTACACATTTAGAGTTGTCAAAAAGTGCATTACCACCATACAACAAATAAATCATGGATTTCTCAAGCAAAAGATTCGGTACCTGATTTGTACACAAAATTTGCGGAGGAAATTACTAATTGTCGCATTATCAAAGGACAATACCTTATCATCAACACAAATACTTCCTACAACATAACACTAGGTAGATCTTTCTTATACACTCTTAGCACCATTACCTCTACCTTACATTTGATCAAAGAATACTCAGTTAAGTCATGAGTGACTTGCGTCAATGATAGTCAGTTAAGAGTGACCTGGGCAAAATACTTAATAGATTAGTGAAAACTTAGAGTGTACTTTACATCATTAGTCTGCCTAATTGAACTTGGCTTGTTGACCAAGAACTAAATGTAGTATGTGTAACAAAAAAAAAAAACAGTATAAATTGTTATGTACATGTTTTGTCCTTTTATATCCTTTACATTACATGTTATTATCATCTATAATAACCATAAATGGAGAATTGGTATCTGAATACATATTAAATTGTTTTATCAAAATTAAATATAAGTAATTGTTTTGTATCTATGTTAAACTATGGTCTACTCACTTCTTAAAACAAGTACGAAAATATGTCAATTAAGTGATTTAGTCGAGTTACAAATTTGCATCTGATGTAACCTTTCTGAAATGGAAAAGATAATGATAAAATAAGTTTTTTTAAACATTTCTATCTAATCATATTTTTTTTTATAGATTTTCTCTAAGAAAAATGTTTTATGTTTCATCAGACGAAACCTACTGAAAAAGATTTACGAAAACTTATCTTGTATGATAAAATATGTTTTCTCATACAAGTCAAAGTATGAAAAAATATCATAGACAAATGATTCACACGAGTTAGCAAAATGCGTCTTACATGAACAATCAGATGAATAAAATTTGAATTTGATTATTTTACAAATAAAATCATCTTCTTAACATCATTAAACAAGTGATATTTGTAACAAAACACAAAACAACAATTTTTTTAAAATAATTTTATTTATTGGGTTTTTCTTTAATTTTTCTACAGTTATTATCAACATTTAATAAATAATATTTTTTAGATCATTTATATTTGTAAGAAATAAGTTATTTTCATTTAGTTTTTTTAACAAAAAAAAAATACACTTTTAAATAGTATATCTGAAGGCGATGTTGACATTACACTAAAAAAATAACTTAACCATCTTCATTAATTCAATCAAATCAATGACACCTACTATTAAATTTCTACTCAAATTTAAATCAAACCCTTTCACCTTTTCTCCAAATCAATCTTTCACTTTCCACAAGGTCACCAAACAAAGCATAAAAGAAAGGTTGTCACTCATGGTCTTACAACCTGACCAGAATTTAGACTAGCATGCAATTTCTGATTGTGAAGCATTAACAACTAAAAACGAATAATGTACTATAAGAATGGGAACAGATTGGAATCTACCTTACTGTATATATACTTAAATAAGGTGTTCGTAATAGTCAAAGTATTCATTTTAACTGCTACTTAAAGTTTCAATGAACCAATCCAGCAAAATCAAGCCTCTATAATAGAGTAAAAAAGTTGCATATCTAAGCCATGAAGTCGTCACCCTAACTACACAGATCAGAAGATTAACCAAATTCATTCAATCTACCATCAGCAATTAATATGTGGAAATTAGCATTTATAATCAGTTTTTGTTCTCCAGCAGACTTCATAATGCTGCAGTAGGTGCACCACCTGCCAAAACCGAATGTTTCATACAATCAAAAAAATAGACAAAGAGGAAACAGAAGAAGAATAATAGCAAAGTATCTTTACCCCTCTTCACTAACACATCCTTCACTTTACCAAGGGCTTCAGTTATATCTATTTCTTGTTCCTGGAACAAATTATATATTCATGACACAGACTTTGTTAGAATTGTCTAAAAGTGAAGACACATATTTAAGAACTTAATGCATCTCAATAGAAAGACAGTACCCTGAGAGTCCTTCTTGCTATCTCAATATCAAGTGGGTCAGGTTTCTCTTTACTGAAAAGCATCTTCTCAACCTGCCAACAATAACATAAAAAGGATCCTAATCAGTAACTCATACCATGCACGATAAATCATTTACTAAGAAAAGAATAACTTTTCATTTTCATAAACGAGTCTTCTTAAACGCCACAATATTTATATTCCACTGTTCTAGGTTGACAACTGAATCAACAAAATAACTCTCCTACCTTATAGTATATTTCATTTTTTACCCATTCATACCATCAATAATATGTGAAATGTTGAATATGAAAAAATTAGCACCCTTTAAAATGCAACAGAAGAAAAGAAAATTCTTTGCTAGGCATAAAACCTTCTGATTCTGACAGTATAACACAGTTGAGTAATTTTGTTTCTACATGTGCAATAGAATGTAATAATATCACAAAAATAAATGTATAATTCATGTTCAGGTTGCTAAAAAGGCTTTAACTGCATGACTTTGGAAAATTGGTACTGACAGGAAAAAAATTGCAGTTATCAGGTACACCCCAGAAAAAGATTGTATAAATAGAAGACGCAGAGCATCCCCACAAATGAAAACAAGAAAAAAATCAGGAAGAGGAAGAGGAAGGAATGTGCCCTGCTTTGCACTGTTTATTTAATATCAATAAGAAGCACTTAATGTTGGTGCAAGATAGATTTAAGGATGACATCCAAAAATATCAATAAGAACACTTACCTAAGCTCCAAACTGTACTCAATTTAATAAACTGTATTCTGTTTCTTAATAAAATCAAAGTGTAATAAGAAACAACCTAACAAAAATGTATACTCCATTTTTATCATTATCTTGACTGGTCATGTCTCAGGTAACTTTAATTATTCTGAACAATAAAAGTCAACAAAAGAAGCTATGACAGCCTATATATCACCTAAAATCCTCAAATATATCCACATAAGTAGTCTGATGAATATTAATAGCAACCTCACATATCTAGGCCAAATTATACAAGATAATCAGATGCGAAGTCCAGGGATTTACCAATGCATTATTGGTGAATTATGTCAATACTCATATCAGATGCTTTACCAATGCATTAAACAATTTATTTTATCAAGTAAATTGCATAACAGTGTTCCTTTCACCCTATGATTTAGTAAAGGTTAAAGCTTATCATTTTACTAACAGTTCCAGATTTATAGACATTGGAACAATTAATATAGTAATGTGTCTTTTCCATATTAATCTTATCTCTCCATTCTTAGATGATAATATTAGAGATCTATCCAATAAAATATCGAGAGAGAGAGAGGTTAAAGGCAGAGAATAACCCTGAAAACAAAAAGAAACAGAGAATAAGCAGATCTTGTTCATCTCCCTGCAAAACCACTTTATCTTATAAAAAAGGCAGATGCAAAATACAGCCTTTATACTTTCTGGAATTCTCAACTCAATATCCCTCCTCTTCAGCCCATCCCTCAAACTGTATTTACCCATTCGATATTCAATCCAATATTGCAAAATCATATTCCACATACATTACATACTGACAAGGTTATTACATACAGTGGATTTCTTAAGAATTTTTTATATAGACAATGATGATCAACATTTAAGCATGGCTTTATGCACTACAAAGTATGTTTTCCGGTTATCTCTTCATATCTACAAGTAACAGTGAAAATGAAAATAACAAAAAGCCAATCAAAAAGTACATGCACATAAGATTTTGCTTACATCATGAATAACCCTATTTGTTGGACGAAGCTGAATTAAATCAGATCTTTTCTTTAACTGGCCAAAGTGAGATCTGGGAAGATCCTTCTGCAATAGATGCTTTCCTTTCAGCACTCTCCCTCCACCAACAGGTGGTAAATGAACAGCATAATTGAACATTTCCATAGACGATTGCACTTTTCCATGGACAAATTCAGCAGTCAATGGATCACCATTAAATTTTGGCTGGCACAGACAAAATCACAGTTAAATAACAGTTTTTTGTGATGTAGTTCTGAATGATGACAAATACCAAATGAAGGCATGATGTGAACTGGGACTCAGGTATGACCATCAATTGTAGAAATAAACAAGATAGATTTTAGAGGATTAGTTTTGAGCAAAACATACTTTAAAACGAATTGTCTAAGAATAGTTTTTTATAGAAGAAGGAATTCATTAATGAAGGCCATGAAATATTCTTTAACCCAAAGACCAACAGAAAGTTGTGCTCAAACGCAAAGCACTAAAAAAGTAGCACAGAGTGAACAGTGCCAAAAGTTTTGCCTCTTTACTCCTATCAAAGCAAGAAGGTTAATCATTAATAACTAATCCAGAGACCTGGACACATCTAAGATTTAGTTTACAAAAATTCCAAATAAGGAATACTATAAAAAACAGAAGCAGAACAGTGTTCAGAACAGGCATGAAACTGATTCCTAACAAGGACCACACTTTACACATAAATCAGGGGAACAAGATGTATGCAGCCTCCAACTAGAATGTGTCATTAACATTATTAATTGTATAAAGTATTGTACATGCCAACTAAAAGACAGAGGTAGCTTTAGAGTTCCAAATGAACTTATCAAGAAGAAAAGTAACCCTGTTCAAAGGATGTGTTACGAATTGGAATATCCAGAACATCAATTCTTTTTTAAATTTTTACCAGAAGATCAGTGAATAGAATCAAATTGATTCTCATTTTAACTTTTAGACCCCAACATCAATTCTCAAACTCCACATACAATTCTCCTAAGTTCTGCAACAAAAACATTTGACATGCTGTTCATAATTACCTTGTTTCAAGAGTGTCTAAAATCAATATCAAACACATTCCAGATAAAGCAAGAACGCAATAAAATTTAATATTTGTGTTAGGCTTGATTAACTCACAGGCGTTGAAGAGGGAATAGGAATAGAAACAAGAGAATTTTGGCTGCGTGACATCTTCCTCTGAGGGTAAATTGCTGCATTTCCCATTGAAGCAGAAGCATAACAAGGAGCACTAGCTTGAATATAATCCTCAGCATGAGATATCAATTTCCTCTGCTCCCTGCGAAATAAAATGCCACAAGTGGTAAAGATACTGGATCATAACAACAATCAAAACAAATGTTCATCCGAGATTTAGCTCTTCTAGAGCGAGCAGATGTGTAAACTGAGAAAGTAAAAGTGCTTCCACCATTATTGAAATATCAAAGTACAACATAACCTTAACCAAGTTTAAATCAAAGGTGATATGCTTTAAGTCACTCTAGAGAAGTCAACTCCATATATCAGAATATGAAAAAGACAATCACCTTATATGCTTAATTAACTCATCGGAATTGATTTTCATTAAGATCTCTCCATGTTCAAAATCTGTAACATTTAGTTCCTTTCGCAGCTCAGTCATAACCCCCTCTTTGCCCTGCAGCCACAAACAAATTTTCAGCAGATACCTTCTGCAAAGAAAGGCATTGACAATAGCACATTTAAGATGAACCAAACTAAGAGAGCATGATAATAATTTACCCAAGTAAGAAGATCAGACTGAGCAATGAAAGCCTTCAAAACAGAAGTATAAGCCTCAGTTTCCAGATAGTGGATTTGATGCTCCAAGTCCATTGCATCCCTTATCCCACGAGATTCTGTGGTCAATAAACATTTACTTGCATTTTACATCCCACTGATCTGGTGATCTAAATTCACACAATGCACTAAACCTTTACTTGCATTGAAAAAAATCCATGGCATCAATACTAATCAACATATAACATGAGCAGCCATGGAGCCATATACATTCAATAAAACTAATAGCATTTAAATCAATTACATGCACATATTAAATTGGGAAAAGTATAAATGCTATTAGAATCCTACCATAACTATATATGTAACACAGTACTATCACATGTGGGACATGATAGAGAAAGTGATAATAATCCTGCTATAAAATGAGTAATGGGTCCATTCCTCAATAAATAATACCACCACCACTCATACATCCTTTAATAAAAAATATGGACAAAGAAATAGAAAAAGAAATAGAAGAAAACCAAACGGTCAGCTATATGTCACCAAGAATCTTGGCAGCACAAGTAAAATCGGTCACTCTAAACCTCGTATCACATGATCACCCTTTTGAAAAAACTATTTTTTATTCACTTATTCAACCATTTTCATAAAATAAACAAATACGATACAGCAAAAAAACACAGTACACAGTACCAAAGCAAAAAAACACATAAAAGTTCCTTCCTTTGCATTTGACTTTTAGGGGTTCAGTGCCCATTTATTTAATTAGTAGTTTATTTAGTCTTAGGTGGCCAAAAGGAATGAAAATGAAAAAGGAAACGTTGGAAGGAAGTTACCGTAAAAAATGAAAAGCAATTCCCAGAGAAGAGAAGAGAAGAAAAGAGAAAAGAGGGTTTACCACAGTGGGGTGGTGGATGTGTCACTTGCTCCCTCACACTCTGCTTCCTTACCCTTGTCTCTCAGGTTCTTCTCTTAAACCATAAGTTCAAAAGTTCAACTTTAATTTTTTTTTTTTTTCGTCTCTTTTTG
>Ga0209700_106913_pt1 | contig 16813 bp, 6 predicted proteins | sample SiratroredBW_FD_187528 | JGI IMG/M metagenome (GOLD analysis project Ga0209700, IMG submission 187528) | Root nodule microbial communities of legume samples collected from California, USA - Siratro red BW (SPAdes) (version 2) | ecosystem: Host-associated > Plants > Roots > Nodule | place: USA...
AAGTAAGGATATAATTATTAAATTACACAAAAATGTGACTGAAAAAAGTTTCAACCATTGGATCAATGATCGTAACTGCAGCGGTTATTTTTACAATAACTCTGCACAGTATCCTGGTTGGAAAGAAACCACCCAACAAAGATTTTTTAGAAGAAAAAAAAAAAACAACAATATTAATGTCTGTAAGAAGGTACACTTCTTTTTTTTTAACTATTATATTTTTGTCAATTAGACAAATTTATCTTTTTATAAATAAAATTATTTTCTTATTGAATAAAATACTGTATAACGTCTCTACTAAAAATTAATTATATCACCTTTTCATTATTATATATATTTTAATTATTATTACAAAATTATGTTATTTTAAAGTTAATAATAATAATAATATTCAATTTGAATTGTCCTCATATGTGTGGGCCCAGGTCAGTATCACATGCCTACCAGAATAAGTGAGGTTGTTTGCTGTTACGTAGGGAAAATGAAGTAAGCATCATAATCTTCTTATACAAAATTCAAGGTGGACCTCAATATGTATGAAATAATAATACGATTATATTAGAATTTTTTTTTCATTAAATATTTGTAGTTCGTAGTTGAGTTAAATGATATCATGAAATTAATTTATATTATCCACCTTCCTTTCTAGTTAGACTGATAATTTGTATCATATACAGAAGAAAAGCTACAGTGAATTACTTTATTCTTTATTAATACAAGATAATTTTAATATAATCATATAATTAATTCAATTGATTTGGTCAAATTTTAAAATTGATATCATTGTACAGAATTTATTCTTATTATTAATATTTTTATTTTCTCATTATATACTAATATAAAAAAACACGTTCATAATATTTAATAGCGACAAACAAAAAACTACTATTTCATAAAAATTATAGAATACTTTATAATATAATTATAATTTAAACCAAGTATATATATATATATAATAATATAATGATTGATACTCTTTTACCTGAGAAATTTCATCTGTTATACTTTACTTTCCTGCTTACTCATTTTTTGTAATATGTAGAATATATGTTTGAAAAAAAAGTTTTCCGATAATATTTATGAGAAAAAAACTAAAGTTATTTTTTATATAAGTTAAAATTAGTTTGTGTAAGAATTAATACGTATAAACTCGCTTATATACTTTTTTTAATTTATTATTTTTAATTTATGTATAAATTAATTTGAATTATAAAGAAGTTAATTTTATTTAATATATAATTTGTTTAAAGTCCTTCTAACAAATCTATTCAAAGATGTGGGTACACAAAATATATTTTCTACTACTTCCTATCGTTGGTAAAACTTACTAAATTGAAAAATCGATGCGTTTTGGTAGTTCTACTCCTTATTTATATTTATTATAAATTTAAGACCTAAAATTAAATTTACTTCCAACAAGTTTAAAATTAAATTTTGATATATTTTACTTGTAATTTTAAAATATTTTTCATAATTATAATATAAATATAGTTTTCTAATTGCTAACATCTTTTAACTTAATCAGTAAGTTGAATGACTTCTCAGCTACTAAAATATATTACTTAAATTGAAAATTCATGATGATTGTGTTCTGACTTAAATAATTTATATAATATATTTAAAATATCTTAAATTAAACATTCTTGATGATTATCTTCTGACTTAATTAATTTGTATAATACTTTTTTAACAACCTTTGAAGTGTGAATAAAATAAAATAAATATAAATGAACATAATCAATCAGAATTCAAAGATAAATTTATAGTTAACTAATAAGATGAACAAATTGTCTTAAATTATGTACTTGGAATATTATGCTCTATTATAACTTTGGTTATTAGTAATTCATTGTTACTAAAAGTCTAATATATATTTAACTTTTTTTATTATTAGAACGAATTATTGCATCAGACCACTGAAATCTAACTCCATGCTATAATGCTTTGAACAATCTCAGGAATGGACAGTGGGACACCCTACTTCAGAAAATCAATCTTTACCCCACAATCTGACCCTACAATTATCTCATCAGCTTCATAATTTACTTGAAAATGTGTTAGGTAGAAAATATTTGTTTTTTTTTAATGAATTGAAATTTATTTAGTTTGGTTTTGAGCTATCTTAGTTTTCTTTTAAGAATAAAAAGAATAAATTAAAAAAGTAAAATAAATTTAAATAGAAAATAAAAGTGAAATATATATATAACATAAAAATTTAAAATTATTTTTTAAATATAAAATATAACGTAAAAAATATTATAATATATATACCTATATAATTTTTAAAAATAATATTATTTTATTTTCTTAAAAGTGTAATTATTATTTTGTAAAAAAGACTGATGGTGGATCTATGAATTAATTCAATTTAAGTCTATTTAAATCACAAATCAAATAAAAAAATAGTCCAGTTCAATTTAGAGTATGATTCTTCTAATATAATTTAGCCTAATTTACTGAGCTTTTGCTTTATTTCAATGAATAGAATTTATTCTGAGAAGTCTAACTTTATTTTGTAGATCAATGTCACAACAAACATGTGCGTGAATTCAACATCTACCATTCACCACCTCATTAGACACGTAAGCACTTATTTTGTTCATATATATATATATATATATATATATATATATATATATATATATATATTGGATATGAAAAATAAAAATGATGTAAAATAATTTTGAAAAATGATTGCACGTTGCCTTTAATTCAGATGGACTTAGGCAGTCTGGTTTTGAAAACCAAATTTAAAATTCAAATGATAATATTCAACGTTAATATTCTTGTCTTCTTGCCTATTATGGCAAGTTTTCAAAATTCAATGAAAATAATATATATAATTAATTTATGTTAAATAAAATTGTTGATTAAGGAATACTTTTAAATCCTATGATACTTCGAATATGTAATTGAGAAAATATTAATACCATATCTTAACAATTTGAAAATTATTAAGATGGAAAAATTTTAACGGACAATTAAACTTCAAATGTATTTTTAATTTGTTCATCTTTTTAATGAATATATTTGAAATAAAACAAAGTACAGGTTGCTTGGTAGCTTATTTGCACTGAATTGAGTTCAAGTTTCATTTAATTTTTCTTTTCAAACTAATTGCTCCCATATAAATACTTATTATAATTATTAAAATATCGTGAACTATGAAAGTTAAAGCATAATTTTCAAGAAAAAAAAAATCCTATAGTTTACTAAAATGAAATGTGTTTAGTTATAGTTTATATGAAAAAGTGTTTTATTTTATAACCATGCAAGAAAAACCTAAAGGTCAGGGAAAAGATAAACAATTTCTTTCAAGATTGAGAAATTAGTTTCGCTTGGTTGTAAGCCTTAAGAAGATGAAATAAGTTGGTCAAGAAAATATACTGCCCTACAAAATATAAAAATATAATTAACATGGAAAAGATAAGTTAGAGTTAGGACATCTTTCAGGTTGGCCACATGAAGTAGAAGGCATTTGTTGCATCGGGCAATATCTTTATGTGAGAATAAAAGTCCAATACTTTGTAATTTTAATCAAATGCTTAAATCAACAAAGCATAAAGTTGTGTTTAATAGACACTAAAAGAAGAATAATAGATCATGTACTTTATCTGATAGAGGATAAAACATCAAGCAGACTGCCCATCCTATCTAATATAGATGATGATCAAATAATAATTACAAATGCCAACTTAGGTCGAATCCTAAGAACACATGCTAATTGAGTTTGTTATTTGATACTCTTTCTTTTGCAAAGTAAAATTTAAGATTTAAATGAGGTTTTGGAATTGAAAGCATATAACAAAATGACAATAAAAACATTATAGAAAACTGAAATAGAAAATAGAGTAATGAAATAGACCACCTAACAACAATCGTTTATTAGACCTTCTACTAACAATCAAACTAACAATCAAACTATAGAAACTAAAAATTGAATGCAACTATGCAAAGAGTTAGACAAACACTTGTAATTGAAAAGCTAAATTAAAATGGATAAAATAAAAAATTACAAATAATGAAACTAAAACATAGTATGTATTAGATTGTTCAAGTTATGTGGAAAACTGAACTATTAAAACAATATATGAAACTAAAACATACTATGTATTAGATTGTTCAAGTAAGACTAGGTGGAAAACTAAACTATTAAGAGGATACATGAATGTAACAACAAATTAAAACTACAATCTAAATTTAAAGCAACAAGTAAAACCAAGATGAATTCAATAATTATGAAAATTAAATATAATTATTTGACTGTCGGTCAACAATCGTCTACTAGACAGATTATTACACAATCTAAAGTTCTTTCTTGTAAAAAAAATGATTTTAGGATTTTACAATCTAGAAGTCACTTCTGAATCTAGAAGTTTAATTATTGCACAATTTGAAAGTCATTTTTCTTATAAAAAAGAGCTTTGGAATTGTGTAATCTAGAATATAGTATTAACTTCTAGATTACACAATCCAGAAGTCAAAATTGACTTTGAGATTATTTTTTTAAATTGTGTAATCCGATATACGCTTTCAAGTTTTAAATTACACACTTCAGAGGTTTTGAAGTCCAAAACAAAAAGTGAAATTTTTAATATTTATAAGGATGTGCAAAAAGAAATTCTCATGATTTTAATAGACAAATGATAATGGATGTTTTTGTACTTTTTTTCTTTATTAGGTTAGATTTAAGTTCCTGCCAAGATTTTAACAAGACATATCATCAAATAATTCCTAATTTCCTGTCAAGGTTTTAACATTACATATCCTCAAATAATTGATTACAATGCATGAGTGTTATGAAATAATTATTATAGTACTTGTTCATTGATTTCCCATATTTCATGTTTAATAATCTTAAGTGAATAAATAATGATCTTTGAGTTGCTTATAACTCCTATCTATATCATTTAAGTTGCATTTGTACATATAAATAGGAGAATCTCATTTAATGAAAATATATAAAGAAATTATTTTGTTTTTTTTTATCTATTTTATACTCTTAGTTTATATTTTATAATACAACCCACTAAATTATTCAAATCTTAAGTTAGTAAGCAATTCAAATCACTTTAGTGTAATCTTTGTAATCAAATTATTTTGACAGTGAAAAAATAATTAGTTAAATAGAAATATCAAACCAATTAACTATAAAATCAATATTCTATTTACATTTACATATAGAAATTGTACTCAAACAATTCAAGAACACAAGTCTTAATATTAAAGAAAATACTTTGCTTTTTTTTTTTAGCGAACATTTCTTCACTTGAGTGAAAATCTAGCAAGAATCAAAGTGGAATTTGTACTCTATTTTTGCTTGAACAAAAGTTTGTTAATTGAGCAAAAATAAAATTGGGAGCAAAAATTGATTTTCTACTCTATTTTGGCCTGAAAAATACTAGAGTTGAAAGTAAATGTTTACTTTCCGTTATATTTTTGATTGAGCAAAAATCCATCACTTAAGTGAAAATACCAGAAAATCAATTTCATGCTTCTAAACTAAAATTGTTTCAAAACTATACCAAAATCCTTTTAACAATTTCAACTTCTAAAAAAGCCTAAAATGGTCCACTTGGATACAATTTGCTTAGTTACATACTTTACTAATTTCAATTCAATCCTTAAATAACTTTAAGAAACTAATTATACTCAGTTTCAAACATTAACATATTTTCAAATTAAACACAAACCTTGCATAGAAATCAAGATATTCTGACAAAGTCACATTTACATATGGATCATCTACTTTAAGATACTATCAAAACATAAATAGTTTCCTTACCTGTTAAAGTTTGTTTACTTAAAATCGAGCTTCCAACTTCTCTTATCACACATAAAAGTTAAACTTGCACACAAAATATTTTGATGATTTGAACATACCCTTATAATCCTAACTTAACATAGATTCATCTTTGTCTAAAAAGGACTATATGCAAAACCCTAATCCCCATCCATATAAAACTTTCTAAAATTATCTCATGAAAAATGGTAAAGAGAGACTTATTCGAAAATAATTTTTTATTTGGTAAAATTATTCTATTGTCTACCAACATCCTTAAAGTAGACTTTGAACTACAGAAAAAATGAACAAATCTTTCAGAAATCTAAAATAAGGCAAAGAAAAAAATACCTTTTAAAAAATAGCAATTTTTCTAAAATAAAGTTTAAATAATTAACTTTTTCTATTTATAAGTTTTATACTTAAATAATAAAATATTTACATTTTGTCTCAATTATACAATTTTTACTCTTAAAGAGTTAGTTACGTCCTTAAAATTGTCCTTCAAAATGTATTGTTTTCACTTTAGACAAGTCAAATCCCTAATTTAGAGAACGAATTCTGATAGGTATAATAACTCCAATATCATGTAACAACAATGTAAAATTAATTTCTAACTCTAATTTTTTGTTTATGACTGTTGATTTATAAGTTTTCTCTAAGCATGCCTTATATCCTATCATTCAAAAATAAGAAGAAAAAAAAAAACTGCAAACCTATAATTTTAGTTAAAGGAAAAATCTCTTTATATTGTGGTGGTTGTACATTTCTAATTTCTTGACATTGACCAGGACTCTGGGCTTGGTCATATGATTACAGGGTCCAGCATTCATAATCCAATAAAAAATTTTAAAATTAATATTTTATTAACCTTTAAATGTGTCGAAAAAAAAGAATTAAGGATAAATATTGTTCTTGTATTCTCTGACAAGAGATCCAGTTCCAATGTGAACATTCATATGACAAAGTCAAAGTAGGAAAAAACTTATCTTAGTGGGGAAAACATACAACCAAGTCACTGTTTGTGACACCAATCTTCTACACTCATAAGTCAAGTCTTCTCCCTACTGTGTCTCTCCAATTGAGCACAAACAAAAGAAAAACATTGGATTTTTCAGAGTGCTAATCTTCACCTTGTAAACATTGGTCTTGGAAGTGAAGAGTTATGGAGAGTGAAAAGAACTCTATGCAGAAGCAGAAGCTTGAAGTATCTGATATCCTCAGGAAATCTGTTAAGATCTATTTAAGAAACCTCAATTTCATCATCTTCACCTTTCTCACTTCTCTTCCTCTCTTTTGTATCATGGTTTACTTTGAAATTTACCTCCAAGAAATCCTGGTTGAAACCTCCAATATTTTTAACCTACCAAATGGTCACTTCACTCAGGATTTGGACAGCCTAAATTTTATTATCGGAAGATTCACCAAGGATTATTTCCTGAAGCTGATTTTTGTTGGTTTCATTTACATGGTGCCTCTCTATGTCTTGGAGTTTGTCTCTGCAGTTGTTACCGTAGATTTGGCTTCAAAGCTGCATTCAAAAGAGAAAATAATGACTCTGAAGGAGATGTTTGAGACACCCTTTGACTTATCAAGATTGAGAGGCTCATTTGTCACTTCTATCTATGTTCTCTTCTTGACAACTACTCACCAGCTTGGATTACTGTGGATAGTCCTAAATTACCATGTTTTCTTAAAGGACATGAGTTTCTACGTGGTGCTCGCGGTAATTTGCAGCATGGCATTTGCAAAGGTCTTAAGGATGTACTTGGAGGGGAGTGCTATGTGGAACATGGGTCTTGTGATCTCAGTTTTGGAGGGTATATATCGTATTGATGCGTTAGCTGTTTCAGCATATTTCAGCAGAGGCAGTCACAGGAGGGGCCTCTTTCTGATGCTGATTTTCTTTGCTTGGGGACATCTTGTGAGGCTTTCATGCTACCATATTGCAGGCTATGACCAAGGGAATGCAATTTTTGTACAAGTTGGCTTGTCCTGCATGGTAAATCCGCTGAAATGGGTGGCTTGCACGATCTATTTTCATGATTGCAAGGAGAGGAAATTGGAAAAGAAAACTGATGAGGAATCCGGTAAGGATGTTAAGAATGGTTCGTGAATGAGAAGTGGCGGCTATGAACAAAATAAGGGCGTCAATTTGAGTTCAGAACTAGGATTAAGTTATAGGCATAGCAAGCTGGTTATGCAGCCTTTTATGACAATTAATCAATAAATGTTATCTCCTACTGTACTATGACTGTGTGATTTATCAGATTAATTATTAAAAAGAGTTTCTGTTACATAGTGATTAGCAGCCTCTTGTTAATGCTTCCCTGTGAATGTATGGAGTATCCGGGAGAAGAAACTGGCATTATTCCATCCAAAGCAAGTTTTTCTAGGTGTCCACTAAAATTACAGGAGCCTATTTCGAAAGGATATGTAATTTACCAGAATCCCATTTTTCATTTTCCTTCATCAATACCTTTAACCGGAAAAACTGCAAGTAAACATAGATATATGATATTCTAAGAAGAAAGGTTACATCATGGTTGAAGCTAGCAAAGCATTATCCTTGTTATTTTTATCTATGCTGCAGGTGCTTCCAAAGTAAATGGTGTCGCTTTAATTAACGAGGACAAAACGGTTTTAAATTTTAGACATCAAATTCATAGTGACCAGCTTTCGAAGTTGATTTAATCATGCCAATGGATTGGTCCCCTCTTCAACTTATTAATACGAATATAAAGGTAGATTATAAAACATGTAGATTTTGGTTTGGTGATGATAATTGCCATCACTTTTAAACTCCATTTAGGATAGCCCAGACTTCCAATCACATTGCTAATTTCGTATAGATAGAACCAATCACGCCAAATGAATTCAAGACACAACGCAGTGCAATTAAATTTTAAAACATACAAGAAACAATAATTTGCATTAAACAAAAATTTTCTTAACAGATAGTTATTGTTCCACATTGTGAAATGTGTTTATGAGGAAAGTTACTGACAACTGAATCCATCAACTATATCATTATCACCTAAAACTCGTTTCCAGAAATAAACGTTACTCTTCAATAACAAATTTAACCTGACTTATTTCATGGCTCATTGATAGAAAGGACCAATCCAGTGAGGATGGATGCTGAACTTCTACAACAGCCACGTGAGCTCTTTCAAAGCTTTTTAAAATCTTCTAATCTGCTTTAGGACCAATCTTCCTCTTTGCAAATGATGGCAAACAGAAAGCTGCTGTATGAATCTGGAATTAAAGGCAAAAATAAGAACAAGCAGCCCAGGAAACAGAGGGAGAATGTAAAATCTCAAACCGAAGGTGGTTGGGGAAGCAAACCTCAGAGTTGTAAAATTTCAGTGGTCTTGCTGACTTCTGACACTCATTTTCATCTAAGGGATTCACTGGATGCTTGAAATCAACGGGTGGTCCCTCAGTTGAGCAAAGCATAAAACCAATCATCCCACTGAAATGAAAAACAAAAGCAACATAAAAATGGATAATCATATACTTTACTTTCCCCATCCCTATACAAATAACCTCAAAATACATACCTTGGATATGTAGGAACAGTAGTCCAAGCATAGTTAACAGACCCTTTGAAAATCTGGCGACAATTTGACACGATGTCCTCAATTATATCCATATGAAGCCATATGCTTTCTGCCTGAGTAGACACAACTCCTCCTGGACGAAGAGCCTTTGCAACAGACGCGAAGAAGGGCTTTTCAAATAGCTCCTGAGCAGGACCTTAAGAATGCCAAATGTAACATCCCTTTATCAGACAGTTTTATTTTATATCACATAGAAGAGCAGGAAAAATAATATGGTATACCAATAGGGTCGGATGAATCAACTATAACAGCATCATAAGTTCCTTCTGGAACATTCTTCAGAAACGCAACTCCTAGACCATTGTTAGAAAAGCCATCATTAAATTATTTCTTCAACAAGAATAAAATATTTAAGGAAAAAAAAAAATAGAATAGATTATCGTACCATCACCAACAGTAAGTGTCACACGAGGATCCTCATATCCTACAGCTACATCAGGAAAATATTGTTTGGAGACCTGCACGGCTTAAATTAGATACTAAGCATATACTGCTACCTGAAATCGTTGAGCACTAGACTAGACTTTTTGGCCAACTAAAAAAGAATAGAACAGCTATAACTAATTTCCTTAACTACAAGATCATTCAAGCCAAGAAAATTTAAACAGAGAGAAGTAACTATGTGCGAGTGACATAATAGCCTGCTGCCAGAAAACATACTTTAGCTTTGGTCAGAGACTAGAAAGAAGATTGTAAAATTTGGTGTGCCTTACCTCAACAACCATCCCGTCAATTTCACAAATGTCTATCTTTTCAACTGAAGAATGGCGTGCTATTTCTCGCAGGACTCCTCCATCACCTCCTCCGATAACCAAAACCTGAAAGTGAACAATACAGGGAGAATAAGTATACAAGTTTGATGAGTAAACATTCAATCTTGACATATAACAAAAGCAGGTAACACCTTTTTGGGGTTTGGAATAGAGCAAAGAGGAAGATGAGTGATCATTTCTTGGTAGGCACATTCGTCCCTTTCTGTTAACTGGATTACTCCATCCAAAACAAGAACCTTGCCATATGTTGACGACTGCAGAAGACATTACAGCAATGCATTGAAAAAGGTAGGAACATGAAAAAGGGGAAATTGTAAAGTAATTTCATAATTTACTCGAGTCTCATTCATGTACCTGGAAGACCATGATATTCTGGTAGTCAGACTTTCCTTGAAACAAAATCTTTTCCACCTTCAAGGAGTGAGCCTCTCCTGCAAAATTACAACCATACTTAATTCTTGAGTATTATTACAATAGGAAAAACCAACTATTCTGAGTTTATGTGAAAAAGACATGTTACTGTGTGCTTATATTTCTAGGATTTTGGCAATGCTTTGGTTTTAGAAAAAATTAATGTCATAAGATGTACTCAAAGATATTATTCATGGCACATAAAAAGAATTTGAATAACTACCTTCCTTACTATCTCTCCCTATCACATTATTAAATCTCATACTCCACTTTTAGTTGTAAAATTTAATGTATACAAATTACATTTCTCTAAGAAAAATAAGAAGATTCTTTTTATTTTCCAAGGTAGGCATGCACTTTACTGGCAGAAAAAATAGGTACGATAACAATTGCATCTCAGAGATTAGTTCTTTTCTGTGATTGCATACAGTATCTGCCTATTTAAATTTATGAAGTATTTGTTTTTGAGCATTCCTTTTTCAATATACACATCAGTTTATTTATGCAGATAACCATGCATCAAATAAAAGGACTAGAATAAATACTTTTTGTACGAATCTAGCACTTTAAAGCAAGAGATGCCCTCAGAAGGACTAGCACAAAATTAAAGCGTTTATTGGAACAAATGATATTGTTATAAAATTAATGCAAATACATATAATATTAATAAGCAATGAAATTGCTAAAATAAACCCAATTGATTGTTCAGTAATGCTTATGAAATTTTGTATAGCTTCTAAAGTGCACGCTCACTTTAGAGGTATGGTATTAATTCCTTCTAATACAACCACCATTTACGTTTTCTGAAAACAAAAACCTGAAGATCTCAGAGGATGGACATTGAGTAGAGAAAGTCCCAAAGAGGCAACACCATAGATAAATAGCAACTCAACTTCTAAGGGGACTTCACTCCAACACATTTACAGTGAAATTTATTATATTCCCATGAATTTCAACTTTTAGTCTTAAAATCTACCAGAATTGGCTCAGCGCCACAGTGACCTGAGCTACCAAATGTTCAGATGTCAAAATAAAGCAAACAAAACCAGAATTATACAAATCATGCCGGCATATAAGGTGTAGAGAAAAAAGGTATAGAAAGAATCAATTACAATTAAAAACCGCATAAAGGTTCCACTGTTCCACGAGAGAAATTGTAAAAATCTTCAAATATATAAGATATTTACACACTTGCTGGTACTGTGGTACAACAAGGAGCTATTAAGTAACATGGCCATTGTAAACAAGAAGAAAAAACAGAAACACAGGCCATCAGACACCCAAATTGGGTAGAAATCAGGAAAATACGTCTCAACTGTAAAAGTCAAATCCAAATCTCTTTAGAGAAGGAACCCATAAACAAATTGATACAACACATGTTCACTTTTCTACACGCACAAACCAACAATTTAAAAAGAATAAAATTCCTTTCCCAGTAACAAAACAAGGAAAAGGCACAACTTTTGAAAGCAACAAACAAAAGGGTGTGGTAAAAAGAGAACAAACCAGGCCACATTGAACTGATTTCAGAGAACCAGCCAGGAATCACAGACGATAAACCATTAGGCTGAGGGTCTTTGCCACCGTCCGTATCCATGGAAACAGAGGCCCCATTTTCTTCATCATCTCTTTGCCTCTTCACTGGGGACTCAACAACACTCTCATCCGCCATGGCCTAACCCCTCTCTCTCTCGTGACGACAAAGTTTGAAGTAGCACTCTGTTTGGCTATTATTGGCTTCCTGGGATATTATTGGGGAAACGGAATAGCATAAAGCGCAAAGAGAGTGGGCCACGTGGGAATATAGAAAGGAATCTGCTTTTAAGGGGGGTGTTTGTGGAGTGGGATGGTTTGGGATCGGTGTTTTGAGGGAAGTTTTGTAGCTTGCCAAACACTGCCTTAGGATATGCATGTTACGTGTTGTTTCTTGTCAAGTACATGTGAAAGTGATGGTAATCACAATTAGGTTGTCTTTGGAATTAGGGTACTTGTTTGTGTGACCCTTATTTCTTTGCCTTAATCTTGTAATGCTAGTTTCACCATATCTCTGTCTCCCACCTCAGTGCTTATCCATTCATTTAATAGGAAAAATAAAAAACTTAGAAAATACTCTTCTTTTGTACGATTTGGCAATCAATCCAACTTTAAGTCATGTATGCTCTTTGATTTTACTTTACAAAAATTGTCATTTACAAAAAAACAAAATCAAACTATTATTTTTCTGATGATTTATATTTGAGGTTACTTTTTGAAGGATTTGTTGAAACAAAAGGAATATAATGTGTATGCATTGCCTAGTTCTTGACTATTTATCATAAGATTTCTTCAGAAAATTGTCTTTTGGTAAAATTCTTCACAAATTGTTTGAATTGGAAAAGAAAAATATGTTGCAAGAACAAAAGGGAGAGTTCTTAAAAACTGGAAACTGACTTATCTAATGGTATTTATCAGTTTCTAGTAAGAACGAAAATTACTATAGTATGCAAACAAGATTTAGTTATTTGAAAATATTTAAATATTAAAATAATTTAAACTCAGCTTCTCTAAAAATGTTAGAGTTAACATTAAATTGGGTAAAAAAAAAAAGTCAATTTAGTAAAAAGAGATTATAAATGTAGGATATTTTAATATTTCAATTATTTAAGGTGGTGAATAACAATTTTAATCATTAAATATTTTTTTTAGAAACTGATTTGCTACACTTTATCATTTTATGGTTAATTAGATATTAAACATAAAAGAAAAATGATTAAGTGACTAAACTACTTTATCCTTATAATTTTAAGGGACTACTTAAAAACCTTTTTTTTCTATAAATAATGTAAAGAGTTGAGTACTTATTTTTTTTATCAGAAAACAAATTGAAAGGGTTACTTTAAAAAATAGAATAATTCTCCTATTGTAAAATCAAAAGTTGTTTTTATAGGTTCTTTCCTTCAAAGAATAATAGATATTGAATGTAATCATTTACCGATATGCTGTCATTACTTGATTTGCTTAGGTAGTCAAGTTAAATTGTTGTATTCGTGTTGAGAAGTAGAAAGTTATTGAATAAACTACTAAATAACAAATAGAAATTTATTTGAAAAAGATTTTTTAATATTCAAGTTAATTAAAAATTAAAATAAATAATAATATAACTAAATACCACTACTTAAGTGAATATTTTTCTATCTAGTATTTACTTTTGTAAGATTTTTGAATCTAGATCGATTATAAAAAATATATTAAATAAAAAAAATAAAATAAATAGTCAGTTTATTATAATAAATATTGATATTTTTTTTAAGTATGATAAAAAAAATATTATAGTCTTATTATAAAACCTTTAATTTCATTAATTTTGTTTGACCTCTATTAATGATTGAGGTAATTCAATATGTCTTGGTAGAGAGAGTACAACTCCTTCTAATTAAATTCAATTATAACAATTGAATTTTCATGAAACTATTAAATTTTCTTTCCATTAATTAACACACATAGTGACAATTACTACACAACAAACATGTGCTCAATTATATTAATTATTAATAAAGTTTAAACAAAAGAAATGAAATTTAAAATCATTGTATTAAGTATTTCTTTTATTGTACTAAAAATGAGATATTAAGTTATATTCAGTTTCTTATTATTTATGTGTCACTCAATCAATTAAGTCATTAAGTATTTAAATATTAATTTCAATAATTATTATGATAATATAATATTTTTTATTTTAATATCTTGAAGGTGAGGAGCTACATTTTTAAATTGTAATCTTAATTTATGTGCAATAGTGAGCAACATAGCATATTTTAAATTTCCTAAATGTATTAATTTTATACCACTCAACTAATTAAATTTCTTTTATCTAAATATTTCTAAAATAGATAAATACAAATTTGTAATCTTAATTTATGTGTATGCATAATAAATATTTTCACTTTAACATTTAGGCATACTATTTTATAAAGTTCAACTTAACAATTTCTTATAGACTATTCTTGGTTGCATATTTCTTAACATTTAATTCAACATCTATGTTTTGTAAATAACAAAGTTTAATATTTTTTAAATAATTAAAAAAAGTTTAGTGCAGGCAAAGAAAAAGATGTGATTATATTTTATACATTGGTTGTACCTTATATATATATATATATATATATATATATATATATATATATATATATATTATCCAAGGTATCTAAATGTCTCATCGTGAATGCATTTTTAATGATTTAGGACGATAACAAAACTTGTAAAGGAAGGAGTTGACTCTATGAACAAAATTGATATTTTTTAACTTTCAGCCCAAAGAATAAATATTGTAAAGAAAATTACACTTTGTACCAAGAATTATGATAAAAAAAATAACAAGCAACTTAAACAGCTTATGTATGATAAAAAAATACCAAGCAACTTAAACGGCGCCAATATAATTTTTTTTAGTAAAAACAAATGTATATTAGTTCACCTTTATTTAGGTAAGTTAAATAATACTTTAACTCATATAACGTGTAATGAAATATAAAAGTTTGATGTATTTTAAAGTAAAAAATATAAAAAAGACAAGTACATTTTAAAATTTGTTCTTTATTTATTTAATATATTATAGTTTAAATTAAGATAAATTTCAGCAAAGAGATTAAGGTAAAAAAAAAAATCATATTGTACTTACGTGATTATGAGAGATTTTGATATATTTAGAAAATTTTCTGGAAATAAATGTCACATGGTCTTTATTTTTTGTTTAAAGGTTTGAGAATGTTTTTTATGATTTTAATATCTATCTTATCTCTGACACTAGATAGGTATTCAACTTTTGATTTAAACTTGTTAGGTTGTTGTCAGTAAAGAGGAAATCGAAGAGTATGATTTGAGGTAAGAAAAAAATTTCTTGTTGGAATCTTGAGCATAACACTTTTAGTTTCAAAAAAACTTATTTTGAAGTTTTTGAAAGAAGCAGTGTAAATTGAGAAAAGAGAATCATGTTGAGAACATTAAAAGATACCTAGCCGGCTTCTGAGCCATGCTTTAACTGATAAAAATAATAACCTTATTTATGGTCAACTTGATTTGAAGGTAATGAAAAAATATTTGGAAAGCATTTAGGAAGGTCCAACTACTAGGATAGAACTGGTTGGAAGCCATGTTCATGGCTCATAACATCCCACACTCAAAGAGAAAGAGGAAACAAAATGTCAAGCTCTTCTAAAGAAGAACTCATGCACAAAAATGAATTCCTCATCGTTTATGCCAGGTTTTATGTAAACTTTATTGTCAGTATCACATGCCTCAACTATAATAAAATTGACATATTATCAAAATATATAGTAAAAGACACGAAACAAACTCTTCTATAGACTCTCTAAAAGTACAATTAGAATGGTAAGCGACAACCTCCCCGAGAACCTGAAAGTATCAAGGACTGGAGGGAATTTGTCTTTGCTTTTCCTCTTGGCTACAATTGGTTTAGTGATCTCTAACACTTATAAGAGGAAGTCTTTCGTTTGGTGACTCTAGAGGAACTGACCATGATCATTTTGGTCGACAGCTTGGTGGTTAGCATTGTGTTCATGACAAAGGAGGAAGAGATTCCTTTGTGGCATTCACCTATAGAAAAAAATGAGTCAATACAACTTGAGGATGATTCCTCTCTAATAACAATAACCTCCCTACTTACTAGAAGATCATTTTCATGTGAAGAATTTGAAAAGGACGAAGAAGAAGAAGAAGAAGAAGAAGAGCCATTATGAATGTACCTAAACAAAAATGGCAATGCAAAGTAAAAAAAAAAAGAGGCTAAGTACTCTCACAAAAGCTAGAAGGGAAAATGAGTAATCTAAGAAAAATTAATGTTTGAATATAAAGCAACACTAATGTAAGAAAAATTAATGTTTGAATATAAAGCAACAGGAGAAAGTTAAAACATTTTGTATGAAACAGTGAAACTTTTGAAATGTCACATCCTAGGACAATGTGTATAAGTCAAAGGCTTAAGTGACATAAAGCCTCTCATGACATAAAGCCTCTCATTAGGGATAAGAAAACCCCTTCATTAATATATATTGAGAATCATACCATTATGGGGTGAAAATATATTTGGCTGAGTTCAAGAGGGGGTGAATTGAACTTTAAAAGATTTTTGTCAATTTAAAACACTGAAAACAGTTTAGTTAATAGAAAACCTTTTCTGAATCTCAATGATAAAAGATTTAAGGTGCAGTGGTGAAATAAATCGATTT
>Ga0209700_106916_pt1 | contig 16811 bp, 5 predicted proteins | sample SiratroredBW_FD_187528 | JGI IMG/M metagenome (GOLD analysis project Ga0209700, IMG submission 187528) | Root nodule microbial communities of legume samples collected from California, USA - Siratro red BW (SPAdes) (version 2) | ecosystem: Host-associated > Plants > Roots > Nodule | place: USA...
TTTTGATTTCCCTCTTTTTTTTTCTCTTTTCTACATCACTGACTTTTCGGACATTACCATATCTTTTTCTTGTTTCCTTCTTCACTGAATTTTTTTCTTCGGCATATGAGTTTTCGTACACAACCTAGTTCCTTTATTCCCAAATCTCCATCTCCTACTGAAAAAACTTTGATATTGCTCAAAACTCTATTTCCAGAACTGTAGGGAAGGCAAAACGTGAGGTCTGGTGTGACAGAGTAGTCTGGCGGTGCGGTGAGGAAGTGTGGTGTGGTTGTGTGGTATTATGGTGCTCTCTATTGCGGTTGTGTGGCTGTGCGACGTGACGGTGCTCTGTGTTGCAACTGTGCAGCGCGACGATGCTCTGTGCTGTGGCTGCACGGTACAATGGTGTTCTTCGTTGTGATTGTGCGGTGTTGCTCTGCGCAGTGGTGGTTGGTGTCTCTGTTATCTCCCCTCTGCTTAACAATCCAACATCAATTCTTTTCTTTGGTTATGGTTAGTGTCTAACTCTTTTCTCGTACAAATACACAATAATAAATTCTACTTAATGATCTAAAAGGTGTTTTTGGCTTTACAGTATTATTTGAGTAGCAAAAATTTTATAGGTTTTTTAGGTAGAAAAAACAATGTCTCTATGACAGTGGAAATAGTAATTAGGTTAGGTAGAAATTCATTTTTTCTGTGATTAGTCCAATCTATTTCAGCAACACCAATTTTTTGCATTTGCTAACATCTGAACTCGTTGTGCAGATCCTAGATTATATTCAAGTTAAGAATCTCCATCTCTGTTAGTCTTCCTCTATTTTCCACATTTCAAAATGTTTTCAACATAAACTATTTTTTTCCTACTTCTGCCAATTATTGCAATTATTATTATCATTATTATCTCTGCTGCCACTTGCTAATTTGCCACATTGTTTCTGCTTGTGCTATCATTTTCAGTTTTTATCCCTTTCCACATATTTAACACAGTTACTTAAGTTAAAACACCTTTCCTGAACATTCACAGGCTTGCTGTTAGTAAATGTTCGTTTCTAATATTGATTTAACATACAAATATAAATTTAAATTTGTATGTAAAAGTTTATATATAATATCAATGTTTTAGATGAATTTAAATTTGTCCAAATGTAATATTAATTTTACATATTAATTATATTAATTTTTATTTATATATAATATTTATAGATAAATCACTGAAAGTTGGGGTAAAAGAGTTCTTTTACAAAGAAATGGAGAAATTTCATTTTAATGTTAAAGTTAGGAAACATATAAACTACTGCCTCACCTCAGTTCCTTCTTGTTTATGTATTGAGACCTAGAAGTTAACTACTTCCACCTCCTGAATCTTGTGAATGTTTTAAAACAGTCTTTTCAGATTTATCCATGATAATCAATATTTTGATTCAATATTTTTATTCCTATTCGTAGGTGATAAATGCATGATAATCAATATTTTGATTCAATCCATTCATGATTCTTATTCAATTTCAATATCAATTTTACTTTTATTTTGTTTCAATTTTTTTTTATTTTTTTTATTTGTTAATATAGTTCTAGTTCATCCTAGTGTTGTTATTGATTCATATGGCCAATCTCATGTACCTGGCAGGATAACGGTGTTATGAAGGATACTTATGTATCTTTCATTGTTGAATTTGATGTGTTTATATTATTATTTGTAGACCACCTGAAGATGAAGAAAATATTAATCAAGAAAAATAGTTCAGACCTACATACTACTCACAAACCCTCTTCTGTATGGGAACATGTAGTAGACCATCCATCTCATCCAGGTATTATGTTAAAAAAAGTTAAATTTTGAGTTTTATTCTTCTTTAATTGTAATATTACATCTTCAAGAATTTTATTGGCTATTAGGATTCTTAAAGATGACAATTACAACATCAAGTAAGTCTAGGTCAGAAACTCAAGTGAGTAGTCATTTTTCACGGCCTAATACTCATCTTCACTTACCTTTACCTGCACTTAAGTACATCCATTATGCACATGTTCAGCGTACATGTAAACCTGGTTAGATGACTCAACTTTCATAAAATTTATTTTTTATTTATAAAATGCGTTTACCTTATTTAGTCTATTGATTCATTTGTGATTGACTTGTGTTTATCTACATCTCCATCTCCATTTGTCCCTCCACCAATATTTTCATTTCAAGGAAGTACTTAACAAGCTCACCAAGTACCTACAACAGCTCAACCAAGTGTTGAACATGCTCCCCATCCACCTCCAACTGTATATCAGCCAAGTAAGTTGTGTTCATCTATTTGATCTTTTTCAAATTTATTAATCCTAGTTGATGCATTATGTTTCTATTATACCTTTAACATTAATTTCATAAAATTTTGATGTAACTTAAAAAAATAATTACTAAAGCAGAGTTAGAATCAAAATATAATAGTATAAGTTAAAAATTGTATTCTATGCTATTAACTTAAAACCTAAAACTGATTAAAGTAGTTTCTATTGAGGTTGAGAATCTAGACGACAATATAGTGTTGTGGGTGTGTGGAATAGTCAAAACTAGCTACCTAGCCTGTTTGATTAAATTAATGTTGTGATTTTCCACTCTGATGAAGTTCTTATAAAGTATGTTTTGATATTATTCAGATCGGCTAATTTTACTGATTTTGTGCTTTAAAATAGGTTTCTACACTAACATCACAAGTCAACGAAATGAAGGCATTGATGAATTTTTTTGTTCAAAATTATCCTTGAGAATTGCCTCATGAATTTGCTTAGTTTCAAACGTCATCGGTAATATTTAAATCTTCATTAAATTAATATATATTTTATATTGTAATTGGAATGCTACTAATTATAATTATTCTTTATATATCAGGTATCTGATAAAGGAAGTATTCCTAATGAAGAAACTGACTATCAACATGAAGAATCATAATTGTCTTGTGAATTAGCACTAGCTTGTCTTATGAATTAGCACTAGCTTGTGAATTAGCACTAGCTTGTGAATTTTATATCTGAATTAGCACTAGCTTGTGAATTTTACATCACTTGTCACTCTTGACTTGTATGGGAATTACTTTGACTCTAAGTTGCTTTATTGATTGTTTAATATTAGCAGTGACATTCTCCATATTAACTTTAGCTTCAATTCTCCACATTATTACATAAAACAAATAATTATTTTAAAGAATTGAATTATTGTAATATAGTTTATAAATCTTGCATTGTTCTTAAATACACCTATTTATAGTGAGTTAAACTAAACTATAGTAATTGTAATAATAGGATTTTGTTCTTTCTAAAAACTTTTTTGATGGTTCCTTTCCTTTAATGTAATGTTAGCTAGCAACAATTTTACAGGAACACTTGAACATATATAATCAAATGTCTTTATTAATCTGGTAGGCAATTTCTTGTCAGGGCCATTTCTTTCTTTTGGTGCCATAAATTACTATTTTTCTTTTTATGATTTATTGAGTAATTTCATAAATGTAATTAATAAAATTAAAAAAAATACAATAGATTCGTTAATTGTTAAAAATAATGAAAACTTGAAATCGTTAATAATACCATATGTTTGAAACCCTCGAAAATAATGGTAGTTAAAATTATCATTCCAGGAGTTATTAAAAACCGTCGATAACCTTTTAACAATGATGGTTCTACTTGAGAAAAATCAAACCGCAAATAATGTACTTAATGGGAGTTAAAACCTCCGAAAATACTAAATATAACCCCATTAAAAATATTTTATGTGGTGAGACACTCTACTTGTAAGCACCATTTTTCAATTTTAAAACCACTCTTTCATGCACGACTTAACTGATTTTTTTTTTTTTTTAAATTATCCATTTTACTAATTGTTTTCTAAATCTACATTATTTATGTAAAAGGAACAAAAAAATTAAAAACAGGAGGTGCATTTTGAACGTTTTAACTCAAATATAAAGACCTTTTGCTACAACAAATAATATAGGATGTATGGCATTTTTAATTTTGTATAGTTAAGTTATCTCTAAACGTATTCTCTAAATTTAAATTAGTCTACCAAAATTTTCAATTGATTTATTTAAATTCTTGAATTCAAATATTTAATATTAATTTAGTCCCTGTAGAAATTAATAATATTACTCAAGTGTCACATTGTGGATTATATTTTGTTGAAGTTGAGAAATTGAATTTTCACTCGTAGTTTTTTAAATTTATTCTTTTATAGTTTTAAGATCTAACGTGACAGTGTTGCACATTTTCGTAATCAAAATAACCTTTTATTCATTTATATTTTGCTTTTTATTTATTTTCATAAAAAGAAGGGCAAAGTGTAAAACCACAATATACGAAATTGAGAATCGATCAGTACAAACGAATCAGATGCTGATACGCAAATCGCATCCTGACACCCTAATAAAGAATGACCAACTTTGGTTCTCACTTTTTAACCACAGAATATATTATATAAACAAAAATAGTAACATTAAAACTTTATGATTGAAAATTTAAGCCTAAAGTATTCAATAATTTTTTTCGTATTAGATACCAAAACATTTTGGTTTTAGTTTGTTAGTTTTATCGTAAACATGTTTGTTGAGTTGATGAATTATATGTATTAACTATCTTATGTTGTATCGACAAAATATGTTATTATGTAATGAAAAAATACATTCGTTATTATAACCAAAATAATTTACAAAATAAAATATAAAAATAATTTATAATTAATTAAAAGAACCAATCTAAAAATATAAATAAGTATTTATTAAATCAAAATTTCATGTGCATAATTTTAAAAAAATTGATACGCAAAACAAAGATCAACCGACTCTTATTTTCTCCAAATTTAAAATTGATGTATTATGCTTTACTATTAAGTTTTATGAAATTATTTTGTTATTAAAAATTTAACTTTAAATATCAATTTCATAGAAAGTTAACTATTACTTTATAATATTAAAAACTTATTAGTTTTCAAAAGAAAAAAAATATTTATTTTAGTTCTAAATGAATAAAAGGTCATAGGCTCTATTACAAACTTTTTTAAATTAGTTCTTAAAATAATCTTTTTAAGAGTCAATTTCACAATATACTAAATATTATTTTGTCATTCAACTATAATATTAATAATTTATTTAAATTTTTATATATTTTTTACCAATCATGGACTTGAGGGAGTATTGTTAATAAAAAAATCTTGTAAATAAGAAGTTTTATGTATTTATACAAAATGGCTGCAGATAATACAAGTTTAATATATAATTGTTTACTTTCAGTTTTAAAAAGTAAACCCAATACAAGTTTAATATATAATTAATGTACTGAATTAAATATTTCAAATAATTAATACTAAAATATTTAAATAAATATCTATTAAGAAAAGTAGGTAAAATATTAAAATATTGTTTTTTAAATAAGTACCATTTTTTTAAAATAAATTAAATAAAGTTATCAAAAGAAAGAGGACTGAATTCTATTTGACTAGATAAAAATCTCCTCGTCTAAAATAATTTTAAAATTAAATTAAACTTTTTTATTCCTTTAAAGAATAAATTGATATATGCCATACATTTAAAAGATTAGATATCTTAATCACTTCCAAGAGTATAACAATTAGGAGAGGTTAAGTTAGGAAGAGAAAACGGTGTATTAGGTTTAATAGTCCTGTATCGAATTCATGTTAAAAGTAATTTAAATATATATTTAAAAAAATTAGAAATAAAATTGTGGCAGAACTTTAAATTTAAAAAATACATAATATCTCAAATAATTGGCTCGTTATATTATTTCAATTAAAATGATGAAAAGAAAAAAAAAAAGTTTGTATTATTTTAGTAATTTCAAGGCACGTTTGATTCAGTGAGGAGCCAACCATTTTAGACAAGTCAAAACAAAAACCTTGTACAGCTTCGTGTGACCTAACTAACCTTCTTATATTACTTGCCATCTTTATGGAACTTCGAGGAAAATTGAGGTTTAAGTAAGAACTAGAAACAAAATGCAGCCACACTTTTTTGACAAGTCTTGTTGAAAATACGTCTCAAGAATATTATTTCAATGCTATAAATAATTAAATATAAGCTTAAATAATTAATACTTTTTAATATATAATTAATTTTTATCTTGAGTAGTTAAAATTTTTTAGAACTAAGTACCTAATTAATCAATTATAAAATTTTATTTAAGTATATTATAAATTGAAATATTTCAATAATAAAGTACAAAATGTTTAAAAATTTTTATTTTTAATTTATATATAAAAAAAATTTAATTTAGGAAAAACTTAATTTATATATGTTTTAAATTCATAAAAAAAAAATCTGTATGTATGTTTAATTATACAATTATTATCCCACGCACGTTTTAACATAACACTTGTAGCTACTATTAGTGTAGGCTATACAACTATAATTTACATTTAAGTCAAATTATAAATTCTGACACAAAATTTATTATGATTAAGCTATGTTGGATTCTGCCTGAAAAAAAAAAAAAAAAAACTCTGCTGGACTGAATCAATGTTATAATTCAATAAATGGTTCCATTTCTCCAAAGCTAAATTTGAGAACAAAAATATTGGAACAGAAAAACACAACTCGAAACAGAACACCTTCGGTTTAATTAATTTTTAACAAAAGATTAATTATTAAAAAATTCAAAAAAATAAAAAATAAAACAAAGTTGGCCTTCGTCATGACCATAATTGACTAATACCAAAAGTTTGGAAGAACCTAATCACCCATTTTCGCGCAGCACCACTTTTTATGTTACGCTTCATTGCATAAATGTCTTCATAAAGACCAATTCTGTTCGCAAACTTTCTGGATCCGCGATCTTTGTTCCCTTTCTCTTTGACTTTTTACCGGTACGCTCTTCTTCCCATTCAAACCCTAACTATTTCGCTTCCATTTCCTTTTTCTTTCACCCTTCAACGTCGTCAATTGTTCCGATTCACGATCCCTCACCTTGTAGCTTTTTCTTCATCAGATTTTTTTATGAATGATTTTTAGTGTTGATGCGTTCCTAACACTGAAGAGCTGGTACAGGTTGTTGTTGCGCTAGTGCAAATGGCGTTCTTCAGAAGCATTTCTGCACTTTCTCGGCTTCGTTCTCACGTGGTAACTGAGAAAATAGTAGCTGACTATTTTTTTACAGCATTGTTTGTGTTTGATTGTTGTTTATGCGACTTGCTAATTTTTGTTTTTGCAATGGAATGGCAGGGTCAGCAATCTAATCTCGCCAATTCAGTTAGATGGCTCCAAACTCCGAGCTCCAGTAACACTGTATTTTCTTTCTCTATTATTATCACTGTGTCGTTTGGTGTTTGATCAAAAGTTTACTCTGAAAAGTGTTAGATGCTGTGTTTTATGTGAGGAGGGTGTTGCTAATACTGTTATTGTGGTGAAGTTTGGAATTGGGTATTCTAGTATAGTTTCTCTCTGTTAGACTTTGGAAATGAGGGATACCTGAGACTAATTGTTGTTTATTATAGCGTGAAGTTGGTTATAAATTTTGAACTTATTTTTACTTTTCTTTTATGTGGGTTATTTTTCTGTTTTGTAGGATCTTTATTCTGAGATGAAAGAACTGATTCCGGAGTATCAGGTTTGTCTGCAATTTTAAGCTTCCGTGGTGACAGTTATATGTTGGATGCATTAATGTGTAATCCGTATTTCTCAGTGTTTATTGTTAATTTTCTGGTCTGCCTCTCATTCAAGTGTGTGTCTGTTTCGCATTGAAGTGTGTGATAGTTTTGTCATGTCTATATTGTATTTTTGGTTGGTATATTGGTCGGTGAGCGATAATGTGAATTAATTTTTTGTTTGTGCTAAACTTTCAGTGCACAATTTAGTTGAAGTGATTTATGCCGTGCATGTGCTATTACAAGTCTGAGATTCTTTACTAATGCCTTACCTGTTTTGTAATTCTCAGTTGTGATTGATTTCATAAATTATGTTTCCTTCGTTTCATTGTTTCTTCATGTTAGCTTGTAACATGTAAAACATCAGTTAAATCTTCTAAAAGAATGTTATATATCTCTATACCTTTAATCTATACATAAAATCCTGGTTGCAGGAACGGGTTAAGAAGCTGAAGAAAGATCATGGGAGTGTTGAGTTGGGAAAAATAACTGTTGATATGGTAATTATATTATCTTTTTGCAGATATATATCTTTTAAATTTACTAGTTGCATTGAAAGCTGTCCTTCCTTCTTGTGATTTAACTTATTTTTTGAGCACCATTTGTCACAATTTAAAGGTACTTGGTGGAATGAGAGGAATGACAGCTCTAGTTTGGCTTGGGTCAGCTGTTGACCCTGATGAGGTATATATGTAAATTAATTCAGCCTTCACGCTTCAGATGCTTGTGAATTATTAAAGTGATTAGCTCTTGCTTATGACTAATTTGATCAATTTGTAAAATCTTTGTAGTAGAATTTTTTGTTAATGTTTACTGTTTACCAAAGGGTTCTGAGAGCAGTGAGTTATATCTTACAGGGTATTCGCTTTAGGGGCATGTCAATTCCTGAATGCCAGAAAAAGCTTCCAGGTGCTTTTCCTGGTGGGGAGCCTTTGCCTGAGGCTGTACTGTGGCTTCTATTGACAGGAAAGGTATGCAATAGTTTTAGAAAATCAATTTGAATTAATTATTGTGGATTTTGCTTAGCTGTGACGTAGTATAGCACAATCCTTGTTCGAAGGTGTTTTAGCATCTGTACTCAGTTCAAATTTTCTTGTATAATCTTTTGATTAATTCACTTGGTCACAGATACCAAACAAGGAGCAAGTTGACTCATTAGCCCAGGAATTGCGAAGTCGTGCAACTATCCCAGGTTCTCCTTCTTTTTGTTGTCATACCATTGTTATAATTACCTTGAAGCTATGTGTTACTCATTGTGGTATAATGATCTGTCTCGAATAAGTGAATTGACACAACATAAATTGTGCCTGATAATATGTTCAGGATCATAGATATATGTAACTGCTTGTTACATGAAATATATGGACATGCTCTGTTGTATTTTGTCTGAGTTGTGAACATTCACTCTGTGCTCTTGCTCTTGTTCAAATGTCACTCACGAATCACGATGTGTCTAGAAGTTTTTAACATAAAATTTGCTAGCTTGTTTCTTTTGTGCTTGAATCTGTTTCATTCTTGGACTTATTATTAGCTTTGTTGCAGATTATGCTTATAAGGCAATTGATGCATTACCTGTTTCTGCTCATCCAATGACTCAATTCACAACTGGTGTCATGGCACTTCAGGTAGAGCAACAGATTCTTTCACGATCTTTAAATTTATATAGTTTTCTCTCTGTTCTTTTTAGCTGTGACTTCTCTTCTGTAATTAAATTGGTTAGTCAATCTGACTTATTTGCTAATACTTAAATAACATCAAGACTGAGTAAATTATTTTATAAACTAAGATTCATTAGGATGACAATGGATCAATTTTAGCTCAGAAAAAGCATAAACTGGGAGGGAAATCAGTTGATAACTGTAAGGAATATTTTACTGGAAATTCTTGATTAACATGTCTAACATGTGCATGTCCAAGGTTCATCAATAGGAGCTGTTATAATCTTCAATGAGCCATATGTGGTTGCTTGCTCTTTTGTACTTGTCCCTCTTGTTGGAGATTCCATATTGAACAGAGATATGACCAAATTATAATATATAAGTGGGTGCAAACCTTATCTTGTAAACTAATTTTGTAGGGTTAAGTTAAACCTAAATCCACTTTTTAAGATGGTTACAGAGCCTATCCTATTAAAGTTTGTTAAGGTCATGTCACACCTTCTATAAGATCGCTATCAAACCACCTAGCAACATGCTCGAGATGTCTAATCATTAGTGTAAGTAGATGTGTTAAAGATCCCACATCAACTAGAAAGATATGACTAAATTATAGTATATAAGCAAGTAAAAATCTTATCTTGCAAGCCAATATTGTAAGATTGAGCTAAACTTGAATGCACTTTTTAAGACCTCTTGTCTAAGATGATATAATATGGAGGAATGCTAGTGCTCGATGTTTGTTTCACAAAAAGCTTAAGTAATCGAAAGAATATCGTAAAATATTGGGTTGTGGTATGTCTTCAGAATATAATCAAATCATTTTATGCATCTAGTTTTGCACCATAGTTTCTTAATATTAACATTTGTTGGTATTTTGTTCATAGTATTATATTATATCTATAATACTATAGATAGAGAATTAGCTGGGTTATAGATGAACAAGAAGAAAAATTGAAATATGTTTTCTTAGTAAGGGAAAATATATATTTACTCACTTTTACATTACGAGTATAATTGTAAACCTGCATGTTGTGGTATGTTTTGGTGACCAAGCGAGCAAACTCAATGAGTGACATGAGATTTTGCGGATCGTTGCTAGATTGCGATTTTGCTAAAAGAATTGGAGGATTGAGGGTCATGTCAATCCTGAATATGGGCTTGGTTATTTTTAACCAAAAACAAGTAACTCAAGTCATGTTTGGGCTTTTTCGGGTGGGCTCATTGACCCCACTTAAAACTTAAGAACACTCCATTTGCCATAGGGTTCACAAACGTGAATGATAACAATTTTTCCATATTTGCAATTATGTACCTCTACAAGCTCCATTGCTCTCCCATTGTCATTGTTGGCCATTGTCGACCCTCTTATCACAGTCTCCAACCCTCCCATCAATATAACCATTGCTAATACTCACTTGACCACGATCGTTGATACTCGCTTGACCATTGCCATCCCCAACCACTGAGCTTGCATAGCATCAAAATAGTTGGGTTTTCGTAGTTGTTGGAAGTGTTATGATTTAATATTTCTTTGTGATGTTTTGTTCTATTATTTTTTGTCTTAATATCCTGTTATGCATTATGAATTTATTAGTTATTGAGTCATTTTATGACTTGCGAACATGTTTTAAGATGTGTTATGTATTGGATCTTAGAATTTATGATTTATTATGATTTAGTTTTTTAGCCTATATCATTTTTAATGATGTGTATGGCTAAAAATATAATTTCTTGGGTGCATAATTCTTATGAGTTGTGATCCGATCCCTGAGTTACAATCTTTTATCCTCCTTTTGATCCTCAAGTTTGACAATATTGATTAGGATTGCTTTCGAAAAATAGATCGTTTCAATAATCAATTGTAGATATAATTGACTACTGGCATGATCAGTTATATGAAACAAGTTTTATTTTTGGGTATATTGGGTGAAAAGTTGTTTTAAGATAATCTATTTTTTTTTTAATTGGGTGAGAAATTTTTTATACCAAAATAAAAAAAAATGGATATGAAGTTGTTGTTGGCTTTGTATTTAAATTGATCAATTGTTGTGAATACAATGGGGAAACAACGGTTAACTAAAAATAAACTATTAGCTTTAATCATAAGCTCCAAAACTGTGTAAAAGCTATTTCCTTTGTTGAGATTATTATCTAAGATACTGAACACATTTGAATAGTAACACCAAAAACTTTTTCCATCAAAGAGATAACAATCTTTGAAAGGATTTTAATTTAAAAATGTTCTCAATATCCATCTAGATTTAGACTCTTTCTTCGCAAAATGAAAAGGAAGATGAAAACAGGTCTGGTTGACAATATGTGATCACTAAGGATTGTGGTGCTTGGGGATCTATTTACATTTGAACTTAACAAAATTCCAAACCACTATAATAAAGCAGTAACAGCAGTGTATATTCAATGTGATGGAATGATGCCTACACTTAATGAGAAGGATTTCCGGATGGTGGGAAATCTGAATCAAGAAGCAGCCGGGCTTTGGAAGATGGACGGAGCTCTTGAGGCATCTCAAGATTTGAGATTTAAGACATGAAGTAACTATAGATGGGATGCAAACTCCATGTTGTACCCGGATACTATAACACAATATGTTCTTATCCATTATCCTGCACTGGAAGTGATTTACACCAAAGTTGAATGGAACCCATATTCCTTTCTTTGAAAGTGGGCTGCCACCTTTAACATCTCAGAGTCTATAACTACAATGCTCAATAAAATATTAGTACTAGACTATCAATACCTTGTTTCATCAATCCAGATTACATGGATCTGATAAACTAGGGAATGCAAATCCTTTGTCTGGGACATTATGGGTTTTCCTCAGGTCAGTCCTCTTTGGTGACCGTGAGAGCTCTATCTGTTCATTGCTACACTGGACAGATAGGAGGAATTTCCACGTATTACTCTCACACTTCACAAGTTTAAGAAGCTCCTAATCTCTTTTCTTTGATACTTGTTTCTCTTCACTTTTTATTGTAACTAGAAACAAATGATTCACAATCAATTCATTACATTTTTCAGGTGCAGAGTGAGTTTCAAAAGGCATACGAGAGTGGGATAGCTAAGGCAAGGTAAAATTCTAAATGGTGTTTCTTTTATTTCCAACACTAAATATGTTACTCTAGCTGTTTTAATGCTTCGATTTAGGTATTGGGAGCCAACTTATGAGGATACAATGAATTTAATTGCACGTTTGCCAGCCATTGCTGCTTATATTTATCGACGGTATGTAAAGCATATCCATCCTAATCAAAATTACACATTTGATATTCTGTGGGATGCCTAGTATGTTATATGTACACACAGACACTAAAGAAAAATGAGAGATATCATAATATCATATATTGTGGGATGACATCGATCAAAACTGGCACGTTTCTACAGGTGTCTGACATTTGAATTAATTTGTTATTCTATTTTAAAGGAAATACAAGGATGGAAAAATCATACCGTTGGATGATTCTTTGGATTATGGTGCAAACTATGCTCATATGTTAGGTTTTGATGATCCGGAAATGCTGGAGTTTATGAGGCTTTATATTTCCATCCACAGGTTTGCATTCCATTGATAATGATGGCTCGTTCTATGATCATGATCAGTTGTATATGTGTCCTGTAATTACAGCAACCCCAGTTATTGCTAATGATGACACATACTTTGATCGTGACAAGTTGTATAATTATCTTCTAATTATTGGCAACCCCAGTATCTAATGTTTGATTTTTTTCCCAAAATTTTGTTTGCAGTGATCATGAAGGTGGAAATGTTAGTTCGCACACCGCTCACCTAGTAAGTTACTTCCTTCAATCAAGCTCTTTCTATCCTGTACTAGTTTTGCTTTATAAAATACTAATAAAATGTATTTTTAATATGTATCACTCATGCTGTGGTAAAAGCTCTTGTTTTATTATATTTATTGTTAATGTGTTGTACTGTGTTTACCCCTCAGGTTGCTAGTCCTCTATCAGATCCTTACCTTGCATTTGCGGCTGCTTTGAATGGTTTAGCTGGTCCCCTGCATGGTTTGGCCAATCAGGTTATTTTGTTATTTGGTTTTCCCTTTTTCTCAGTTTTCTGTTTATATGATATAAACTTTTGTATAGTTCATCTTTCTGTTCAGCAATCATGTTTGGTTATAATTTTTGCTCAACTACATTTTTACCATTTTTAGTAACACTTTGGCTTTACTACTATACTCTGTTCTGTTTACTTCAGTCAGATTATATGCAAATACGTATATGTTTAGTTTTGTTCACTTCTATTATGATGCTACAGGAAGTTCTCCGATGGATTAGGTCAATAGTTGCAGAGTTTGGAACTCCCAACATAAGTACAGAGCAATTGGCTGACTACATAAATAAAACATTGAGTAAAGGCCAGGTAATGCATAACTGATAAGAATCTAGATGCTGAATTATGATTTTTTTTACTTTAACTTCTGTGTTTTGCTCAATTATGATTTGGTCTAAACTTTTAAGTAATGAAAATTGTTATGGAAGAGCTGTGAATATGAATTACATTTCAAGAAATTAGAAGAAAATCAATTGGGTAAAGCATGCCACTGTCTCCGATGTGTTATGTTTAAAATCTTTTCTTCCTGAGGAAAATGATATGTTGGCTGGAGGGCATTGTGGTTCTTCAGTTCCCTTTTATGTATCTGGATGTGCACACACCCACCTACATTTTTTCTTTTTACAATACAAGCCTTCCCTAATGGGAAGTTTCTACTAGAAAATTTAACACAGGTTTTGTAGATTTTCAGAATAAAGAATTGATATATGTAATGAACATGTTATGCTTTATTGTAATGTAAGTTTTTTGTATGTGGTAATATGTATATCTGCACTAAATGATTTAGAGAAAATACCACCATCTACGTCTACGATAATTTAGGCTTCGCTTTTGAATTTTGGATCTTCAGGTTGTGCCTGGATATGGGCATGGGGTTTTGCGCCAGACGGATCCAAGATACACGTGCCAGAGGGAGTTTGCTTTGAAGCATTTGCCTAATGATCCACTTTTCCAGTTGGTAATCACTTTTTTCCTAATTCCAGATTGTGTTTGCGTTGGAGTGCTTTCTTGCTACACAACCAACCCTCTATTCTTGTGATTTAATTTCTTTATGATCCAATGCGACTGTGACCCTTTCAGGTGTCTAAAATAAAAGAGGTTGTGCCACCAATTCTGACAAAGTTAGGCAAGGTAATGTTTATGTTTTCATTTTTCAATATACGTTTTATGGAATTATTTATCTCAACTTCATTTAGTGTTTGAATAGTTTCATTAGATGCAACGATTGACTTTTTCCAGGGTAGTCAGTCACTATTTCTTTACACAATCGCGTGATTTGGATCTGATCCGTTACATTCTAAGTTAGATCCTTTGCTTTATGTTTTGCCACATGTTGTTTTCATGTAGAATCCCACATTTAATTGGATGCATGTTGAACTGGATAATAAATGTACTCATACACTCTTTGCTATTAGCGGGAATTTATTGCTATGGTTGAACTTTTTCATTGGTGTAGGTTAAAAATCCATGGCCTAATGTGGATGCTCACAGTGGAGTGCTACTGAACTACTATGGTCTAACTGAGGAAAAGTATGGTGTTACTTTTCGGCTGTTCGACTTGAAATAGTTTTCATTTTGCAATTAATTTAGGGTGAATACTGAATCTAATGATCTGTGACATTGTTGTGGACAGCTATTATACCGTTCTATTTGGTGTATCGAGGAGCTTTGGAGTGGGCCCTCAGGTCTGTCCTCTCCCATTGTTTCCTGCGTTAACATTTATCTTTTTGGTGCCTTGGGTTAACGTTTCTCTTTTGGTGGATTTCAGTTGATATGGGACCGGGCTCTGGGAATGCCACTTGAAAGGCCAAAGAGTGTCACACTGGAGAAGCTCGAGCAATTGTGCGCCAAATCATCCTGAAATTTAAAGCACGGTTTCACTGTTAATAATGGCTAAAACACACTGCGGTAGATGTGTGTTGTTAAGTTAAAAAAGTTTGGTATGATTGTAATGAGCAATATTCATTACCCTCCTCCATCGTTTCTATTTTAGAAATTTTTTTTGTATTTAGGGTTTAGGGTGGATTTCACCCTCAAAAGTTGTCTTTCCACATTTTTGAATGAACTGCATAAATTACTAGGTTTGAAGGAGCATTTTTAAGAATAAAAGGCAGGGTTATCCCGTTGTATTCTTTCTAAATTGGAATGACCCGTTTGACAAATTATCGACAGGACTTGTAAACTTTGATGTAACTTTCTCGTGTGAAAAAAAAAAAATGTTAGCACTTTATTCTTTCAATACTCTTTTTAATACTTTTATTCGGTGAAATTCATAAAAGTCTTGTCAAATGAGTTTTGTATTATGCATTTGCTTATTAATTGTATAGGAATTACATGATGCATTTAATTATAGAGTCGTTAGGTTTATTGTATAGGAATTACATGATATTAGAACTATGTGAATTATGATTACGACGGTAATTTAGTTTGATGAGTGTTTTAAAATGTCACTGTCAATGATTAATTTTGTTAAGTTATAAAGTAAATACGTTTTTTACACATTATAGATATCGTCTGTATCCATTTTAAAGAAGCTGAATTTAAATAAATAAATAAATGCTGCCGATTATAACACTTGTGAACTGAAAGGATGAGCATATATGGTTTGAAAGATTGAAAATAAAATATCTTTTTACATTGCCAATATTAAATTAACATAAGACTAAGGATCCTAGTTTCGTTCATTAAAGTATTACAGCGATGGTTCTATGCGTATAGTATGATGTTCTTCGTTTTATTAGTAATGATTTGTTTTCATATGTACTATCTTGTCTCTTTTTTATTAATTAACTAGTATATTAACTTACTATTTTGTATTGTAAATATTTATTTTTACATAATTTACATTTATAATAATAAATACTTTTACCATATAAATTATAACTTATATAATTAAAACTTATAATAAATAATATATTAAATTATTAATTATATGCTAAAGTTATAATAAACCATTTGAATTGTAGTATAAGGTTAACTTTAACTATTAACAAATTTTCTTAAGAAAAACGATTGAAATTCAAAATGGAGTTTAAAATAAAAGATGGTAAATCGTAAATGATGCAATGTTAAGAAGATTAAGTATGATAAAATTAAGGTTTAATTGTTTTTTTATATGATTTAATTTGATTACAATTTTAGTTTCTTGGATACTATTGGTGCTAATTAAGCCATTTATTTTATTTCAATTATATCAATTGGATCTTTTAAATATTGTAATTTTAGTGTTTCAATCCATCATTGATCAATGTTGTATACGTAAGATCTTGTTTTCTTTTTTCACTCTCTTACTTGCATGCAAGTTTTTTTCCTTTCGTTTTTTTTTTCTCCCTAAGAATTTATGTTCTCTCTATTTTTATCCCTTACTTCTTTTAGAACGTTATCCCAACCCGCAACACTTAGAAGATTTGGAAGTGGTCTCAACAGAATATAAATATTATTA
>Ga0209700_106917_pt1 | contig 16804 bp, 6 predicted proteins | sample SiratroredBW_FD_187528 | JGI IMG/M metagenome (GOLD analysis project Ga0209700, IMG submission 187528) | Root nodule microbial communities of legume samples collected from California, USA - Siratro red BW (SPAdes) (version 2) | ecosystem: Host-associated > Plants > Roots > Nodule | place: USA...
AAAAAAAAAAAAACCGAATCTTAATTTCCCTCTACAAACCTTGTTACAACCTATACGTAACTATAACTATCACACCATTACATATAACTGCGTAACCCTAAATTCATCTAAACAACTCATCGTCAATGAATTGTGCAAGGAAGCTAACCTATGCATGTTCCTTCTGCTAACTTTGTTCAACTTATTCATAAAATATCCTCAAGCTTGTTCTTCTAGAATTTCTTACTACACAAGCAACATGACGAACTGCTGCACATAGTCTCTAACCTAACATGTTCGACAGATTGCACTAAGTTGCTCATAAGGTTCCCCACTCCACATTTTTAACATCTCTAGAACAATTCTGCAGTCAGTTTCCCAATTCTTCTCGTGTAATTTCTTTTTCAAATACTGAAAAGGTAAAAAGAAAGCACAACAGAGTCTCCATCCATTGTCACAAAGCTAGAGGCCCTTTCATCTCTGGTCTTGTGTTTGGAATATTGAACTACTTTTCTGCCCAAGCCAACCGTCCAATTGGATCACTCATCAAATTTAGGCGATTTAACCATCTATCTGCACTGCCTTTCTTTAGGTGATTCAGTATATATCTCCATCATTGGTATTGGTTGAGTTTGCATCTGGATATTCATGTTCATGACTATGTGTAATGGGAATTCATGAATGACTAGAACTTCCTGGATCTTGACCGCCTCTCCTGAGGCTTTTTTGCTTCATCTATTCCTTTGTGCATCTCAACAGGCCAGAACATCATCATAAGCTTAAATGGTGGAGGGCAGAGGTATATGAAGTAGTGGCTTGATTGACAATAAAACAGTCATATTTAACCAATGCTGTCGATTGGAAGGGGTGAAAAAAATGTAACTTTTGGAATGTAACACGGATATTAAAATCCTGTCGAAAATGCACAATTAATTATATTTGTACGGATACTTATACATGAAAATAACAGAAAATACTGGAGTAGCTTGTTACATTGCATTAATTACAACTGAATGCAATACATGTGGAATAACTGTGGTACGATGTGTGCATGTTTTTTTTCTGGCTTGCTTTCTAAAGAATTTTTCTCTCTATTCCTCCTATCCTTGGTTTTAGATATATTTGAAGAACTAATTCTCAGCATGACACCTTTTTACCTTTCATAGGTTCTGTTACCCCATCGGTTCAAAATATTGCAGACATGAGATGGCATTAGATGCAAATGGGAGGAGACTCTTGGTAACATCCAGTTCAGTCAGAGCACCCATATATCAGGTTGATTTTTCCTCGTGAATTGTGATTAGACCCCTCTGCTTTTAAGGGGTTATACTTCAGTTATCCATATATTGGCTTGAATATTTCCGGTTTTCTTGCTAGTTAGTTATCTGGAATTGTCAATGTCTGTCTTGTGTCAGGTTCATGGTCATGTAAACGGTTGGAGAACACTCCCGCACGGTGCTCCTATTACTGCTGTGGATTGGCATCCGACCCTGCCCATTTTCTTGACTGGATCAGCTGATAACTCCGTCCGAGTAACATCTTTGTCATAGTACAAGGTTGTAACATGGGAGGTTTTTTTATTATTCGACTTCATTGTGTAATATATTGGTGTTCTCTCGCTTTCTGGATCGACCGATAGATATATAGAGGTTACCAACAGATCTTGTATTATCAGCAGCATGTTTTGCTGTTTACCCAAATACCATTTTTTATGAATATTCCAAAGGCTCAATTTTTTATAAGAAGCAACTTGGACTTGATCTAGTTAGCTTGTTTCAAGTCGATGATCATATGTTCTAGCCAAGAGATATGGAGACCTAAGCTAGAATCCTCAGTCTTGTATTTTGTCTTCACATATTTCAGGTCTCTTTATATTTGGTTATCTCATGTCAATCATAATTAATCCATAATTGGGGGGTGTTACCCTTGATTTTCCTCTAATAATTAAATTATGGCTCTTCTATAAAATGATAGTATGAATGAGGTCTCATTGATGATGCGTGTTTCTTATTAATTAGCATTCATCGATGAATATAAGAAAGAAGTTATCGTGTATACTTACTAAAATATACGGGGATTCTCGTATCATGATCTTGGTTCAAAGATCAGAGCCAAACGACATATATTCGATGTGCCTTATGAATGGGGATGGTAAAAAGAGTCTATTATCACTAGTCCAAGGCATAGGCTAAGAGATTAACGAAGAGGTTGATGCTTAACATTACACACTACAGAAATTTCGGGCGTAGGCAAAGAAATCGGTGTATTTTTTTCTTGTACCTCCTTACTTTTTTTTTTGTACCTTATAAATATAAAAAAATTTACTTTATCCTTTTTGGATTTTTGATTGTACAATGAAAGGTAAAGTGCAATATAAAAGATATTTTTCATCTCTGAACTATATAATTCAAAGGTTATTTTTTTTTTAAAGATTTTCAGATTTAACAATCTAAAAGTTACTTTTAGTTTCTAAATTACACACTTAAAGCAATTTTAGTTTTTGTATTGCAAAATTCAGATGGATTCTGAACTGCATAATTTAAAAATAAAAAATAACTTGTAAATTATGTAATCCGAAAAAAAAAAAGTACTTTCGAATTAGAACACAAAAGCCATGTGACTTGAACAATCCGAAAGTATGAGTGGGTATTGTGCAGTCCGAATTGTTCATGAAATCCCCTTTCATTTGTAAAAGTTTTGATGTCCCAAAGAACCACGGAGCGTGATTGTGTATTGTGCAATCCGAATTGTTCATGAAATCCTCTTCCATTTGTAAAAGTTTGATGCCCCAAAGAACCACTTAGCAAGCTCAAGCGCCATATAACAACAAAAAACGGAACCCTCCTCAAATGAAAGGGAGAACATACAGAAGGACCAAAACTCAAAGAACAAAATATCTAAAATCGTACCACCATTCAATTCACTCAAATCTCAAGAAATAAACCTTAAAAGGTCATAGATTTTGGACGGATAAGTTAAGAGTGATTCTTCCTGCACCTCCATGACGACTTCCTGCACCTCTATAGTTTTTCAAAATTTCCATTTTAGACATAATGAAAAGATCAAAATATCCTTCAATTACAACCTATGGTGTAAAAATTTTGAAACACATTTACAAAAATGAATTGCAGGTTGTACAACCCGCAATGTGTTTCAAAATTTTTTACAATATATTTCAAAAAAATTTTGTAACCCGCAATGTATTTATAAATTGTTTTATTTTGCAATAATAAAATTCGCACGAAAAAAAATTAAAAGTTTGAATAGAAGGTAAAAACATAATATATTTATAGTAATCAAAACGTTTACTTATTTTACGAAGTATTGTTATTAATATAGAAATGAAAATCAAAATGTCAACCTATATAATTAGACAAATAAATTAATTAAATATTTAAATATTATTGAATAAAATTTTAGTCTTTAAAAAAATAAATTGTTGATTATTAGAAGTAATAAACAATTATAATAAAAGAAGTGATTAAAAAAATGATAAATAATTGTTGTTGGTGTGATATAGATTAACCTACATTAACTGCAAATTAAGTATCTTTAACTCACATAAAACTATATTTTTTTAACCCCACTTATTTCAAATCTATTTTGAACCAGATTGACGCCCTGCTTTTAATCCATTTTCACAACTGTATTATTACACACAAGCATGAAAAACCTTCCCTTCATTAAATAAAATTAAGAAGTGTAACATGTAAATCGAGAAAAAGTTTTCTTCGTATTACCGATCACTATCCCCGTTACCCTTGTTTTTAGTTAAATGGACAATATATATTATGCCACCACCTTGTATATTTTGTAATTCTCACACGATATATATATATATATATAAATAAATAAATAAATAAATAAATAAATGTGAGTCGAAGTTTTATATTGAATAGGAATAAAAAAGTTAAACCAACATATAAGGGGGTTTGTGGGTCTCCTTTTTTATATGTTGCTCAACTTTCTCATTCTTATTCAATGTGGGACTTTGACTCAACAATCTCCAGTATATTAATCACAAACGACTCGAGTAACTCTATATCTCTTTCAAAATTAGTTTTATTTTTACCAAAAAAAATCATTGACGTGTCACTACACAGTTTAATTATTATAATTTTTTTATATTTTGTGAAATTTATTTACAGTTTTTTGAAACCAATGAAAACGAATTGAGGAACAAACTTTTCCAAATTACAAAGAATAAGTAAATCATTTGTGGTTGTATTAGCAGTCACACATTGAGCACGGATCAGAGGAATGGTTTTTTGCCGGATAAAGTGAATCAAAAATGAACATTTATATTGATGACTTCTGGTTTATGACGGGTACTTCCCATTGCCTTCAAGTGCAGGGTTTATTAGATAAATAGTGTTCTGGTTTCATGATTCATATCGATGGTCATAATTGGAACAAAGGTGTTGATGGACAATATTCAAACACAGAATTATTGTGCTTTTGCAAATGAAAGAAACAAAATGATTGATTATTATAAACTTAATATCTGATTTCTTTTACTTTTCTAAACATTATGTAATTCTCTTAATTAAAAAAAGTAAAATATGATCGTATTGTAGTTTCTCAAAATATTTTGAGGGAAAAAAATTAACCTTTGAAAAATTGTCTTCTTACTTTTTTTCTTCAAAGCTTCACTATATACTTTAACTTGTGACTCTGCTTTCTTTCCACACTTCTACATTATCGTGTATTTATGAAAGCTTTCATTTACTTCATCGAAAACAAATCTCGTCAACGTTTCAAATGATTATTCCAACTATTCACAGAATTCAAATTCCAAAGTGTAAACAGAAGCACTTCGATAGATTAAGTAACTTCACAAAACTTGACTGTACAAGTCACCATTTTTATTCGAGAAAACAACTTATACATTGGCAGCGTAAAGCGATTTTACACTGTCATTTCATCACACACTTCTTTTATTCTAACATATCCTGAATCACACTTTGAACTCCTACTGCAAAAACCTTTGTATTTGAAGTAACTTTCTGAAGCACATCAACATTAAGGACCTGCAGTACATAAATGTAGCTGTTATTACATATTTGAAAATGTGTTTGTATATATATATATATATATATAACTTTGACTCAGTTTAAAATTGTAAGAAAGTTGAATTTTCACGCACCAGTGGCAGTTTCCTACGTTTCAGTAATGGAGTTTATCTTTTGGATCACATGCTCAGAAATTCGGTGCAACAGTTTAAAATAAGCATGTCTGCATTTTCTGTTGAAAAAAATGGTGCCCAAAACTCCCCAAAATCCTGTGGCAAATCCCATTCCTAGTCCCATGTAGAACCATGAATGCACCTGAAATTTGTCATCATCACTATCACCTCCTCCCAAGGATATTACATTGTTGGATTCTTCATCTTGGGGACATATCTTGGTAAGTGGAGATCCACATAGGTCAGGATTGTGCATGTAGCTAAGATTTGAAGAACAAATTTGAGTCCCTGCAGGGATTTTACCCATAAAATTGTTGAATGATAGATTCAAGACCGCAAGAAAATGCAAATTAGACATGGACTGAGGAATTTCTCCCGAGAAATTATTAGATGAAAGATCAAGGGACTCCAATTGTTCCAAGCTGCCAATATCATTTGGTAACGTTCCAGTCAAATGATTATGGGACAAATTCAAGGACTGTAATCCAGTGAGCATATATATCTCCAGAGGCACACTTCCAGACAAGTTGTTGCTTGAGAGATCAATGGAATTCATCACATTAACATATGATAACTCGTTTCCCTTTATAAGCATTGGAATGCTACAAATAATGTACACTGATAAACCCGGATAATTAAGGGTAAAGTGGCACTTACGATTTACAAAATAACTAGAAAGCATGGCTGTCATGTTACGTAAACAATTTGGTATTGGTCCTGATAGTTTATTACTCGCAAAATTTATCATCATTAGAGAATGAAGTTGGCATAGTTGCGTGGGAATATTGCCACTGAATTGATTGGATCTCAGTTCAAGACCTTCAACATTTTGCCCCAACCAACTTGGTATCACCCCAGAGAGATTATTGCGACACAGATCAAGTATCCGAAGATTCTTGCAGTTTCTTAGTGAAAAGGGCACCTTTCCGATGAACTTGTTACTTTTCAGATACAGAAAACGAAGGTGAGACAAGGAACCCATTGAGTGAGGAATCTTGCCTGTGAGGTTGTTGAATCTTAGATTAACAAGAACCAATGATTTCCAATTATTCCAACAATCTGTGAGTTCTCCGGATAAATTATTATAACTCATGTCCAAGTACACTAAATTTCTTTTATGTCTCATATTGTGACACAGAAGAGGAGAAATGGATCCTGACAATGAGTTATTACGTAAGTGTAAGACAACCACTTCTGGTGATATATGTGGCATGCCACCTCTTAAATTATTGGCCCCTAACCAAACCACCTTTGAACTCAGAAACACCTTTGACATGTCCCCATTGATCGTGTTGTTCTCCAAAGAGATAGATTCAAGACGATTGGTGAAGTTCCAAAACATGTCAAGTGGTTCAAATGAAGCAGTTGAGTGTCTGATGGTTAGATATTTCAGAGAGGTTTGTGTGAATAGCCATGCAGGAAGTTTGTCTCTCAAATAACCCAATTCCATATTCAGAAGTTGAAAAGGAGGGACCCACTTAGGATCGAAGTCAAAGATCAAGGAGGATGAACCCAAAGAAAAGTTCTTTAAATTTCTTAAAGAAAGCAAATTTTTTTCAGATACAATTCCAGTTAAGGGATTGTCTGAAACTCTAAGAGTTTCCAATTTGAAGAGTTGTCCCAGCTCCACTGGAAGATTTCCAGTCAAGTTATTTGACTCGAGTATTAATTTAATCAATGACGATGAGTTTCCTAAACTTGCAGGGATTGGACCAGAAAGAGAGTTATGAGAAAGATCAAGTTCTTGTAGTTGTTCAAGTTGCCCTATCCAACTTGGAATAGGTCCCTTGAGAAAGTTATTATACAAAACCAAGTACTTGAGACTTCTAAGATATGGTAGTGTTTCGGGTAGTTGGCTGTGTATCTGGTTTTGACTAAGGTCAATACGAGAGATTTCACTAAGATTGAATAACCAATTAGGCAACTCTGGCATAAAATGGTTGTCAGCAAGATTTAGAACTTGAAGTGAAGTGAAATTGGCATGTTGAAGAAATGGATACATGTTTTCAAGATTACAACTTTTCAAGTGTAACTCCAAAAGTGAAGGGAGCATGGTCACTGATTGAAGCCAATCAATGTCCTTGTGAAGATAAACACCACCAAGGTTAAGATATTGCAATGAGGTGAGATGGGAAATCCAGTGGAGATCACTGACTACAAGATCATAATTTTGTGATAAATCTAGATAGTGGAGATTGGTGGAGTTTCCACACAGAGAAAGGTTACCTCTTGACAAGTCATCACATGTCTGCATGGACTTGAAGTTATTGTTACTCAAATTCAAGTAACTCAAAGAATCAAGTTCCAACAAGGACAAGCTGAATGCTCCTGTTAGGCAGTGTGATTTGTCCTCCTTGTCTCCAAAATCAAGAACTTTAGGGTGATTTGTGTGACAGGGGAGATGAAGACTTGTAACTTTACCAGTGATATTATGGCATTTGACTCCAGTCCATTGACAGCAATCTAAGTTTGAGGTCCATGAGGAGAGCAGGCCTGAAGGATCTGTGAGTTCTTGTTTGAAGAGCAGGAGTGTTTCCATATCTTTCTTGTTGCAATGAATCTTGGAATTGGACATGACAGAACCAGACATGATTGTAAATAGTGAACAAAGTAAAAGGAATCTAAATTTAACAGAGACATAGGCTTCCATTATTGCAAAAGATGTGTTGGTTGGTGATGGGAAGGAATAGAATCCACAACAAGTATTTATAAGGGCACATGAGGTGGGATTTAAAGAGTAATTTCTCATTCTAGTTCTTTATTTTATTTGCACTTTCATTTTGTATTAGAAAGATAAAAGCAATTATCTTAATCTAAAGTAGAGTGATAAAATTTATGATTATTTTAATGTGTTGGTGGATTTACTTGGAGACTTGAGGACTAATGAAAGAACTTTTGAGACTTAATTTGTGTAGTTTTTTGGTTTATTGTGTGTATATGTAGTACAAAAAATTAAAACCAAGATATTATATTCTTAATTTGGTTCGGTTTAAATTATGCATGTTTAAAACCAAATCAAATAGTAAAAGCTTTACAAATTTATATTATTATTTTATATTTATATCTAAAAAACTTACTTAGATCAAGTCATATTTTTTTTATAAAAAAAGAACAATATTACATTAGAAGGAAATAAGAGATTCTAATCTATATACAGATACAATAATAGACCATCGAAAAGATATTTTTCCATTTTATCGACATGATTTAAATTCAATAAAGAACGATAATACATTCATAATTGAGTGTGTACTTTTGAAAATGATACCAGTCTTACCTTTAAGTAACTGTAAAGATCAAAGAGAAGCAAGTCAAACAAAAAAAACAAAAGAACATCTTTTGAAGCCGCGTTGTTGTTTTTCCTTTTATGTAAGTAAAAAGTGCAAGAAAAATGGTAATTGAATGTTTCTAGAGATGGTAAGGGAAAACAGTGGATGTACATTTTACTATATCTCTCTTTATCCTTAAAAATGCATATTCATATTTTTTTTTTCCTCATTTTAGTTAGGTAAGTCGACATCGCCCATTTCGATACCGACATACTCTCTTTCTATACTCATTTTTATATTATATTAAATGTTAATTAAATAGTTTTTTATAAAAATTGAAAAATATATAATATGATCAGAATTCGATATTAAAATGATTCAGTTTCTTTTTTAATATAAAATTCTTAAAAATTCATAATTATATAAATATTAAAATGAAATAGCAACTAATCATACATGAAGAGTAACACAATTGAAATTTGTAACGATTATAACTTATATTATTTCTTATATTGAGAAGGAAAATACTTAAAAAAAATGAACTCGTTATATTAAATAAGTCAAAAAGTTAAAAAGAAAATTGTACAAAAATATTTTACAAATTAAACAAAACAGAGAACAAGAATAATGAAAATAATTTTTTTATATTATTTAACAAATTAAAAATATTCTAATAATTTAAAACAATAATATAATGGTGTTTGGTGGCTACACTCTTGACTAGAAAGATTTGTGTCTTAACTAATAGTTATAGCTTTTGACCTATACCAACAATTGATATCAGAGTCAAGGTCATGAGTTCGATTTTTAGTGGCCGTGACCTAGGTTAGGTAGGCCAAGTTACAATGGAAGAGTTTGATTCCTAATAGGATAATTATTTAGGAGAATTGTTGCATATGACATCAATTGTTTGGTGGCATAGATGACAAATCATAATTAATAGCTATAACTTTTGTCTTAATGGTAAGCGCTTGATCCAACATCTGGTAATACTTCTATACAACATATAACTAATCCAATTTTAAAATGTTTTTATTTTGATGTACCAGCACTAACACTAAAAATTTCCTAACTCTTGTACAAGTTTTTGACACTTTTATGAAGTTTGTTGGATTAAAGTCAACATCATGATGCTTCTCATCATTTTGTAATTTGTAGAATTATTTTAAATAGTAGACTCTGAAAAATATATGGATAATTTTTTTTTTATTCAGCATGCTCGATTAAAGTTATAAATGTTATTTTTATCATTAAATATGCTCAATTCAAAGATTTAAAAAACTTTATTACTCTTATTTATTTTTTCAAGTTTTTGGTTAGTTTGAGTCATTTCATTCTTTACTCTCTATATATCTATATATTTGTATTACTATATATTACTCATGTCTTTATATCAAAATAAAAATTTTCATTTTGTATTAAAAAATAAAAGTAATTATCTTAATCTAAAGTAGAGTAAGTTGGTGGGTTTACTTGGAGACTTGAGGAATAACGAAAAACCGTTTTAAGCATAGTTCATGTAGTTTAAGTTTACTGTATAAATGTAGTCCAGAAAATGAAAAACCGAGATATTATATTTTTAATTTGGTTCGGTTTAAATTATGCATGTTTAAAACCAAATAAATCTTAAAAGCGTTACAAATTTATATTATTATTTTTATATTTATATTTTAAAAACCTTACTTAGATCAAGTCATAATTTTTTTATAAGAAAAAGATATTATATTAAAAGGAAATAAGAGATTCAAACCTATATACAAATATAATAATAAACTATCTAAATGATATTTTTCCAATTTATTGAGCATGATTTAAACTCCATAAAGCACAGACATAAATTCAGAATTGAGTGTCTACATTTTTAGAATGATAGAAGACTTGCTTTTAAGTATCTATAAAGATCAAAGAGAAGCAAATAATGCAAAAAAAAACACCCTTGCTAAAAAAAGAAAAATCTTTTGAAGCCGCGTTTGTATAAATAGTGTTCTGAAAAATCTGCTTGCCGCACTTTTTGATTTTAGAAGTGAGAAGGCACGTTGCTGTTTGTCCTTTGTAAGCAAAAAATGGTAATTGTTCGTAGAGATATAACTGTCTCTATCCTAAAATTCATATTCACTCATATTTTCTTTAGGTGAGGTATGAAATCAGTCTCTTGTGATACCACTTTCCAAACTTGTACACTCTATGTTTATATTTGTTCTTGTATGATTTTGATGGCTATCACAATTTTTTCTTAATGTTAATATCAATAATTTTTTCCTTCTAAGTTCTCGGTTTATAATCATTGATGTGTTATGAAGAAGATATTTGGTAAAAAATAGGATTTATTTTAATACACTTTATAGTTTTATATTATTTAAGAGTCGAATCTAATATTATTTAAATATATTTTCTTTTCTTAGTTTAATGAAGCGTCTTTTAAATACAAAATTATGAAAGAATTTTGAATTTTAAAGCAGATTACTGGAGAGTGTTTGACTCTGGTTTAATAGAAGTTGAAACAACACTATTTTTACATTAATTAAATAATTTTTTAATAAAAAATTATAATATTAAAATAATGATTTACATTTATCTTTTATGTAAAATTTCAAATAAAAGTTATAATTATAATAATTTAAATAAAACATGTTATAAGAATTACTAATTATAAAAAAAGAGTAACATATGGTTGAAATTTTATAACAATTATAAATTATATTATTTGTAAATATGAAGAAAAAAATCCTTAAAAACATAAGTGAAACAGTTATATTAAACGAGTCCCAAAAATTGAGATAAAAAGAATAAAAGATTATGTAAAAAAATTTCAAATTAAACAAAATAAAGAATAAAATAAAGCAATAAAAATAAGTATTTTTAGTTAAATATTACTGGTAGCTATATTTGTCTGAGTCAATGCATTCTCCCTCTTAATGACCCTGTCTACTAAAGGAGGACATTATTAATACAGTAGTTTGAACTTACTTTTCCATTATCATGCATCACATTCCATCTGCGTAAATGGAAAGTTATGCACTTAAAAAGTCAACATAAAAATTGAATTAACCAATCCAAAATAAACTACAAAAACAAAAAAAACTACAAAAGATGGAAAATGTTTACTTCATTTAAGATTATGATGGCTCGGCGAAATCAACGGAAAGAGAGCAGAGTAATACAAACAACCAAAAATAAAATATAAATTTAAAATTTGTCACATAAACAAAATTAACAACAATGAAATTATATAAATTAAGGCCAAGAAATTATAAGTGAAGATGTCCAGCTACAATTTTTTATTTTAGATTTAATTAAATCTTTTACTACTTACGCATTATTATTTCATAAACTTTGTTATTAACCTTTTGCACACATTTTATTCTCGTATTTATTTTTGTACACGTTTTATTAATTCGTTAAATGTGTAATGACGTATTAACGTGTTGAAAAAAAAATTAAAGCAGCATTATTATTTTTTTGTGAAATTCCATTTTTAAACAATTTTTTCATAGGTCGGCCCTTCATTATATATTTAGCAAGATGGGTAAAATATGTTCAAATTGAAAATAATTTGAATGGTAAAATTTCTAAAATAATATAATAAAATGATGAATTGTGAATTAAACACGTATTTTATTACGTAAGAAATAATAAAGAGACCATTCTATTAAAATGGAGGAATAAATAATGATTTCTTTTTTAAAATCAAATGATAATTTCAGACGATAAATCAAAATTTCCGAGTTTCTAATTTATAAATTTAGAAAAACATCCTTATGAGATAATATAAATAAATATCTTCTACTTCTTTGAAATTTTTATATTATAAAAAAATAGATTGGATAATTTTGCAAATTATTCTCAACTGATTAGCAATATGTTATTTTCAGATACAATGGATATTGTGACACTTATCTATTCTTTATGATGTTTTGGTGAAGTGTTTTTTTTTTTCTTTCTTTTTCTTTTCAACTCAAAATATCAAAACCAAATATTTTTAAAAGTAAATTTTTAATCTGGATGAATAATTTTTTTAAATAACACTTTTATAAAACAAAATATTTTTGTTTAATTTTAATTTTATAAAAAATTAAAAAAGATTATTAAGAAAGATGCAATAATAAAAAATATCCTAATTTTAAAATAATAAAGCAAAAAATAGGTTTGGCAGAGGCATGTGACAAGCACTATTGCAGGTAGAATATGTCAGCGTAGGTTTTAATATGATAATAGAAAAAATCCAACGTAATTATCGTAAGAAAGTGTAGCCTTAAATTTCAAAGTCTTCGGAATGGAATTGGAAAGTAAAGATAGGAAGAACCTCAGGTGAAAAAGACCTCTTTTTTTCTGCATAAGAAAGAGTCTTTAGTTGGAAATGACCATTTCATTATGAGATTATAATGATAGCTATTTTGGGTTATATTTGAATTTCAAAGCCATATATTTTATGCATGACAGAGCTTACAGCGACAAGAGTGTGGAAAAATTGCTGAAACCTTTGGTGACAATCAGCTATTTCTTCCTTCATAACACTGTCAATGAACGTAGGAATTGGTTATTTGATACTCATTTTTAAAAACTTTTTCCACTATTAAAAGCGTTATTGCTTGTATAATTCTTAATGTGTCTTGCATGGTTATAATACTTTTCTCCAAGGAACTATTATGGATGAGTTAAAAGGTGATGTAAGTCTTTTTTAACAACATTCATATATATATCACATTAGGTTATTTACAACATGAAATTATATACCAATATTGTTTCATAGACCCTCCACACTTATCTATTCTGTCACTTTATTCCCAAAATCAACTTAAACAATCCACGAGTTTTGACAGGGAACAATAACTCCAACATGATAAACAGAAATATCTTTTACTTTCAAAGTCTTGTATATGCATGACCAAGCGAATTGATGTGGACGACAGCGTTTATTTTCCTTCATCAGACTCTTTCATGAAAAAGACGGAAGTGGCATAATGATACTGAGATTAATTAACGTTAGTTATTTTAATGTATATTTTCATTTCAATCTTCGCTGGACAAAGCTAATTTGTTGGAGAAAACTCTTAAGAGGCTCATTTTTCCTTCATATTATTGCTATCACCATTCGATACTGATATTAGACAATAGAATATAGAATTTAAGTGTTGGTCGTTTGAGAGTGATGGACAATTATTAGTAACTTACGTTGGGGGTTTGTGCAAAAGTGACTTAGTCCAAACTTGTTTCACTGTCTTCAATAAGCTATTTCAAGGATAAAAACTGATAAGACGTTGGTCATTCTACTACTATTCATTTAATATCCTAAACACGGCAATGCTGAATAATTAGAGCCATGTCTCATCGTGAACAACACATAAAAATTCAATAATTTCATATGTTATTAAATTAAAACTCACACTACCATCTTTAAATCTGGTAGTAGTTGAGTCTATCCTCTGTTAGATTCTCATCTAATAATTTTATATTATAAGATAACTTCCCACCCAATTCATTAAATATGAGTGACTGGTTTAATGATAGAAAGTATTATTGATTCTCACCACCCGAAATTTTTATTTATATAACTTAATTAGTATTTGAGTAAAGCTTGAACACTACAACATGTTATATTATTATTCAATATAGATCTCATACATATTCAATCTCTCGTGCTTTATATTTGTGTGGTTTCATATCAATATTGTAATCTAATTTATATTATAAATATAAGTAATAGAAAGAAAATAAAACTTTTAAACAAAGATGCATAAAAATGATATTAAGACGTGAATATGTCATCTAAGCAACAAATTCATATAGACCAATAATACTAATGTTTAAATGATAGGATATATTGTTTGAATGTGATTTCATTGAGTGATACATCTATGAAGAAGGAAGAATTGATTTAACATTATCTTTGCTTAGCATCTAACAAGTGATTGAACATCTTAGTTTTCAAAAGAAAAAGAATTAATATTAATTTTCGCTAAAACATTACACCATTGTTTGAGTAATATGACTTTTTTTTATAAGTAACCAATATTTAGAACTCACCTCAAGTTTTTCACTATTCATCGTTTGACAATATAAAAGAAAGATAATTGTTTTAATATTTCTTTCACTCAAACTTTAAGTTGTAATTTGAGAAATAAGTGTTGTCACTTAAGTAACTAAATACTTAGTAATAATGCTCTATACATATAATAATCACAATGTTTTACCATCCCAACACTCAAACAATATACTACTACCCAAATTCAACAATTATTTTACACACTAAATGTAACTTGTATTTTCAAGCAAATCAACATTTTTATCAACTAATCAATATATACATTATAAACATTTCACTTTGACAAACAATTGAAGTTACTAGAAAAAAGTTTTAAAAAACTAATGAGTATATTTTAGCTCCCTTACTAATAGTTATTTGTTCTTCAATTAATAACAACTAAAAAAAAAAAGCTAAAATTTCATAAAACCTCCAGGAAGGAAATCAAATCTAACTAACTAAAATATTGATATAAAGTTAAATAGGTTGAGATAACTGCTTAGCTTATTGAACTTATGAAACTTTTAAATACTCAAATAGAATAGAGTGAGACAAAATAGAAAGATTTTAGAAGAAAATAAAGATTTGCTATAAAATCAAATTCTAATACTTAGACTCAATCATACTTAGTCACATACTAACTCTTGGAATGTTTAAGAAAAACATAAGAATTTTCTTCAACATTTTATAGAGAGAGGTTGGAAAAAAAATTATAAAAAAAAAACTTCTATAAATGAATAACTTTTTAGTAAAGCATGACAAAACATAATGTGTTCAATTTGATGGTGTTTGCAACCTCTTGTTGATGATTCATTTCTCAATCTCTTTGTATTTAAAAACTGATTTTTTTTTTTATCTTTCTAAACATAGAATCTATCATCTTACATTTATAATTAATTATCTCAGGTTAGATCAAACTTGAATTTCACATAGTTTCGCACATAATTGATTATGATCATTAAATAATTAATTATCTTAGCTGATCACAAAATGTTAGTTCTTGCATATAAAAAACTTGTTTTCACAAATAATCAATTATGCCAACTAAATATAAAATGATTGTTCTATCATATAATTGATTATAAATAATGAATAATTGACTATCCTAATTAAGAATGTTTTATGGATTACATGAAAGAATATAATAATTTATTATATATAATTATAATTGATTTTATCAATTAGTAATCATACAACTCTTTTAAAATGAAAGCTCTTTATCTTTATATCATTTCATACTTTTCAAAAACAAAAAAGAACTTTTTTTATTTTTTGATGAGAAATTCTAATAGTGTTATATATACATGTTTGAAAAAGATGTACCCAAAATTCACGGAAATGGATGATCTTGATATAGAATTTTCATTATAAACCTGTCAAGTGATTTTTTTTATTTGTAATTTGTATTGATAATATTTGTAAATCTTGTTGAAAGTTTTTCAATGAGGAGTTTTGTATTTCTTATTATAGTTGCATAAGATTTTTGTAATTGGATAATTTAAGATTGCTAGAGGAAAATCTAATTAAGACTGTCTGGATGTAGATTAAAAAAGAATTAAATTAGTATAAAACTGTGTGTTTGTATTTTATCTTTCTTTAGTTATCTCGAATTCTTCTTTACTATTCTTGACACTCATTTACTCTTACATTTAGCTTAAAAAAATCTTCAAATATTATAAAAGTCATTTTTAATCCAATTCACCCATTTTGATTGTGTTTTCAGTCATTCTCTTTTCACATAATTAAATAGTTAAAATTTTAATTTACACATTTAAAATATAATATTATAGAATTTTAATATTTATCATTATAAAATAATTTCTTTTAAAATTAATAAAGAAAACAAGTTCTTACATCATTACAATTAAATCATAATTGGTTATAAAAGCTATTTTTAAAAAAATCATAATTGATTATTTATTTTCAAAATCAGTTATATAATTGATTATATTTCTTAAATTAACATTGGAAACCAATTTTAATTAAACATGTATATGAATAAAAAATATTTAGATTTTTATTTTCTAAATACCTTTTTTTATATATTTTTAGTTTTTAAGTTATATTTTAACTTTTTTTAGTCGATTCTGTGAGTTAGAAATTGATCACTTCTTCATTTCCGGTTAATCAAATTCTGATTTTAAGTACTCTTATTCTTTACTTTAAGTAATTTTTAGAGATTCACACATTTGATTGAAAAATTTTATTTCATAGTGAGTCCAAGTTTCGATTAATATTTTGATTGTTTTAGTGAGGTTTCCTTGGGTTTTTTTTTTTTTTTTTTTTTTTTTTTTTTTTTTTTTTTTTTTTTTTTTTTTTTTTTTTTTTTTTTTTTTTTTTTTTTTTTTT
>Ga0209700_106919_pt1 | contig 16796 bp, 6 predicted proteins | sample SiratroredBW_FD_187528 | JGI IMG/M metagenome (GOLD analysis project Ga0209700, IMG submission 187528) | Root nodule microbial communities of legume samples collected from California, USA - Siratro red BW (SPAdes) (version 2) | ecosystem: Host-associated > Plants > Roots > Nodule | place: USA...
ATATATATATATATATATATATATATATATATATATATATATATATATATATATATATATATATATGCTCTAGTATATATAGGTACATATATACATATGTATGCCCATTTACATACATTCGTATTTATATATCAATACATGTTTTGTACATAACTCCGGGACAGTTTCATCGAACTAGTTTGATTGTCAGTATGACAGTATCGTTTTCAACAGTTATATTTTCGTTGCTCAAACAAAATTTGGCTTTTACTGTTGTTTCTTTATTTTTTGTTTCATTTGTTAGTTTAATGTATATCGAACTGCTTGGTTTATGTTATGTATAATTTTTGCTTCGAGAAAACGGGGTAGGAAGAACATGAAACCCGAAGATCTTGTGTTGACAATAAGCTTACTTGCAGGAAAGAACCACTTTGAATAACTAACACTACTACCGAATTTCGGCTTCGTGAAGTCCACCATCAAGGAAGGGTACGTGGGAGAAAAACGTGTGGAAAATGAATAAATTTCTAGAAAATTATTTTCCCAAAAACTGAAGAATACAGTTTAAGAGCTACCTATACACTGATTAATTTCTTCTCAACTTTATCACTACCCAGGCTCCAGGCGTGGAGAAAAAGCTAAATTATTTTTCTACTAAAATATAAACATGTTATGAATTGTTTTCTCCAACTTACGGGCTTAAATTCAAGAATGTACTCAGACCATAATACACAAAACCGGACTGATCAGGGTTGAATCTCTTGTAAATTAGTAACAGATGTGCATATTACGATCATTCAACAATTCATAACATAGAGAGAGTTTGGCTTGTGATGCTTGTAGAGTAAAAAGGAAATGTTCTTATATATCTGGAGTGTAAATATGTTCTATTCTGAGATGATTCAAGAGAGATAGTGCCCATCTAATTTTTTGGCTCATTTTCTTTTTATTTCAGTTGTTCTCCTTGTGTAGAAAGGTATAGTAGCATTACGAATGGGATGTTATAGAAAGACATCCCTCGTCTAAATCTACTCAATAAGTTCTTGTACAATGCTTTTATATTCGAGGTCACATAATCTCCAGAGAAAAAGGCATCTTGCTCTGCAAAATGTGTTGACCCTAAAGAGTACCAGAAAACAAAAAACCTTGAGCAGATCTACAACAATGGTCTAAACACTGAAATATTGTTTTGTGAGCACTAACTTTCCACAGAGCAAGTGGGAGGTTTTATTTGAGAAGAAATTTAAACATTAATCAGTAAATTAATAATGGCTTATCTAAGACACATTATAAAGTGTTTGAAATATGCAGCAAATCCTAAACCATCATAAAGGGAAATGGCTGCTTATAAGTTAAAACAAGTACTCTATTTTTCCATCGTGAGTAGTTAGATTTGATTCCTTTTCCATTAAGAAGTTGACTGCTAAGCCTTGAGGAACAGAAATAAAAAATATAGCTAAGATTACAAAGTCTTCGCAATGAAACTGATGTCTAACACATGTCAATGCACCACTAGTGGCCTTGTGATTAATATAATCGTACCTTTTTGGAGTATGCCTTGTCAAAGGCACTTGAATAATTCGATTGGTTGAGGTCAAGTTTGGCATGATTGTCAAAGTAACAAAGAAAATCACAATGTGGTTAGGTTTGTTCTCCTCCATACTCTCCTAATTTTTAAGTGTAAGGAAAATTTTCACCACCTAATCCTACCCCATGCGTTGTGTGCCACTTAAAGATTCTTATGTCATAGCAATTATGTTAATTTAAATAAGATTTTTAACGTCTAAACTAAGCATGCTAGACCCCTGCTGCTGTTTGATTGATGGAGATAATGCATATACAAACATAGGCAATTATTGCATAATAAAATAGTGGTAACGCCTTGGAAGCTATGTCTGTCTTGCGAGTGGCAACATCAATGAAGAAAATGATGTAAAGAAGGTAGTTAGAACAATCATATTCATATAAGCACACTAACTCTCGTAGTTATGTAGTGTTAGTATACATTTATATACCGACATACAGGTGTGTTATTGAGTCATTGGTCTTCATAGGAATCTGTCATGAAAATTTCTGAAATTGTTTCTCTTGTAAGTGAATAAGAAATACTCAGTTCAAACACTTCTTCTGGATTAGAATATCCAAAAAATTCATCTTGGTAACATTTAATGTTCTTAATCTCATTTGAAAATGAAATTGATTTTTTAAATTACTTTTCACGTTATTGATTGACTAATGACGTATTTTTTATTAATTATTTACTAAAACAAGTCTGCTTAAAAACAAGTCAGTGCCATGCTTTTTGTTGTTATTATTTTTCTATTTTTGCACGATTTGATTTTGTCACAAAATCGATATATTCTGTGTTATTTTCTGAGCGTTTGTGTAAAAGTATTGACAGTCACTTTTTGACAATTTTAAACCTTAATCGTTAAAGAGCGGCAAAACAAATTCTGAGTTTTCAAACCCTTTCACAAGGAGACTTTCTAAAGATAACCCAAGTATAATAAAAATTTAAAGGGTCTTAAAGAACCGCCAAAATACAATAAAATATAAGAGCTGTTAAGTAAAATCCAAAAGCATAATAAATACAAAATTGAACATTTCTTCATTTCTTTAATCTAAATTAGCTTTCATTTTATCAAAAGATTGGGAGTTCTCTTTCCTATATTAAAAAAAATAACAATAATATAAATCAAGAACATAAAATTAGGCAACTTACAAAAAAAAAAAAGAACAACATGCTAAATATCAAAAGAAGGATAGAAATTTAGATGACCCAGCCGCTCAAAGTCTAATTAAGTTTAAAATGATGGTGAGGAAAGTCTTAGGTGGGAGAAGGGATGATAAAACAATTCATACACAGTATCTGCAGATAAAATCTGTCAAAATATTCATCTAAATAGTTTAAACGGGTACCTACTACCCATGGGTGCAGGGCTTTTTAGCCCAATTTAAACAAGTACAAAGCAGGTATTATATTACCCTTATATATAGTTTGGAAAAAGATTTTGTGAATTATCATAATGCAGAAAAAGGTAAAACTTATTGCTATTGGAAGTTTGTCGGAGATGAAGAATTTGACATATTAAGTTGGCAGAAGGTAAATGGTTTTAAATATTTTGTAGTCTTCCTTTAGTACTGGTGTGGTAGGGTTTTTACACTATAAATTACATTAATATACATTACATGCAATGATGAAGTATATCTAAGATTGATTATGAAATGACATAAAAAGTAAACATTTTGAACAATATTTATGTTGATTAATTGTTATCTATTTCAATGAATTTATTTTTATTTACAAGATACTTAACAAGGAAGATGGAAAAGTGAAATTGACATTATAGAAAAACTAAAGGATGAGAATGTTATAATCTTTTAAAATACTTAATTATATTTAAAATTACCATTATATAAATTGTGCTTGATATTTATTTGGTCTTCTGTGTTTAGGACACAGTGGAAGTGACCTTACTGATGAGGAACTAGTAATAGTGAAGACCATTAATAATAAAAGTAAAGATACTACAGGTGAAATGTCTGACATTTCTTTCAACTTATTAATTTTAACTATTGTAATTTGATTGTTAGAGTTGTGAACCGTTTCATTGTTTATATTCTGTGTAGTAGACCTTTGATACTGTAATTTTAGATATTTCATTTTTGTCGATTAAATTGAGATTGCATATAATTTTACATATATATTTTGATAAGAAAAAAGAGAAATAAATTTTACAGTGCATATAGTGTTTATTTCACAATCATTTTTTTTTAAATTATCATCGACTATCTATCCACCCAACCCATTGTCACTAGATCTTAGTTTTTGTTGATCAATCAATATGCAAATGTGTAAGGCGTTACAATACTCATGTATAAATCAACAAAACAACAGTATATAAAAAGAATATACAGTGCTGGACATAGTCTATTCACATTTTATTATATATGTATATCGATAACTTTTAGGTTAAATAATTTTTTAGTTCTTTTACATTTTTTTAATTCAATTTATTGTTTTTAAAGCTTTCAAATTTATTCTAATTTTTTTAACGTAATAAATGTAGTATCTTTTATCAAAATTTTGCTCGTATTATTTGCATAATTAACATATCTCACTTCTTTTATCAGAAACTTAATTGAATAATTAAAATAATAAAATTTTATTGATTAGAAATTAAATTGAATTTTAGTTTTTGGTTAGAAACATATTCCAGTCTAAATCAAACCTTATATGTACTTATTAAGGGTTAATTTCAAAAAAAAATTTATCTATACACACTTATAAGAAAAAAAATAAGAAGAAAAAAATAAAAACAGTTTTTTTATATAATAAAATTAGTTTATATATAAATTAAATTATAAAAGTCATTTTGTAATAACTTCTACAAAAACTAATTTTTAATTTACACATAAATTAATTATAATTTATAAAGAAGTTAAATTTATATTTTTAATTTATTTTTTAACTTATAAATACTTATAAGTTCTTGTGTAGAAGTTTCTATATAACAGATCCTAGATCACTGTATAAACTTTAAACCCGTATTTCTATTTATAAACATAAATTAATGAAACTACTACATGCCTCTTTTCTTTTAAACTTCATTATCGTCTATAGTGTTTAATTAATATGATTATGATAGTTTTATTTCAATTTTTTTTAAATGGAGTTTATTTTAACTAATATTTATAATTTAAATGTTATTTATCTGACACTTTTCTTTATTTTTAAAATTTAACTAGAATACGGAGTTTTTTCAATTTAATCGGTACCTAAATATGAGTTTATATATCAATTACTTTTGTAATTGGAAATCTATTGAGACTAAAACTTTAAAGAAATCTATATCAATGAGCTAACGAGTACATAAATTTTATAGACTTAGATAAAAAAATCATAAAAAAATAAAATCATAAGAAATTAATTTATTTTATATCTTTATCTAATATAAATTTATATTTATAATTAGTTTTTTAACTTTCTGAACCTCTAAATATTGGATTGTTTTCTTAAAGTAAGTTTATATATTGAAAAAACTTTTCATCTTTTAATAGATCTATAAAAAATCTTTCGAGTTGTACTATTGTGAGAATTTAAAAAAAATAAAATATTATAGAGATTTATATATATTTCGATATATCTAATATTGTTATATTGCTCACGAGTTGAGACTAAAGTCGATTTAAATATATATTTTTTATTTTTTAAAAATAATATCGTGAAAAAACTCAAAATTTTAAAACAAACAATATCTCAGATATAATAATTAACTTAACATACTATATCATTATATTTGAGGTCAGAACATTATAAGAAAATTATAAATAAATTTGATATTATATTCAATCTAAGTTTGTAAGAATTAAAGTTCGTAATTTTTTCTATTTTGATGTTATATAACTTGTTCAATTTTACGTTCACATTTGTGTTTATTTTCAAACAACTATATATTTTTTAATTAATTAGAATACATATGGTCTTACCTTTGCAACCTTGTTGTGTTCACTATAATTGTGGTCCTGGTTGGCTCATCTTAGCATATGTAGCCATCTGACTGGGTTTTTTGAGATATGAGACACACAGTGTCGCTCTGAGTACATTGCCCAGCATAGTGAGGTTATGCACTCTCTAAAACACCTAACTAGTTGATATATATTGACAACATAAAAAGTTTTTTTACACAGTTACCTAATTGACTAATGTGAAAAAGTCATTGTTATTCAATAATTACTTTAAAAAAATATTTAAAATAATGAATTTAAAAAAAAAAAAGCAATCGACCTTTAACTTATTCTGAGTCCTATATATGATCCAAAATAATGCGATTAATTTGTAGGGAGATGGAAAGGAAAAACCTTTGGAGAAGACGAAGGGGTGTATGTGATATAAACACGTACAGTTTTGATGTTACCATGCAAGGACTGAAACTCACACTCTTGTAAGAGGACGCGACATTCTCTCACCACTCTATCTTTATCTCCAATAATTCATCTTTTAGAAATCTCGTGTCTGCAAGCACGCACGTGGGAAAAGGATTGCGCTCTTTATTCTTCCATGTTCATAGCTTCATAGTGCGGTTGGGACCCTGCCCTCACAACACCAACATGCATGTGCCACATTTGTTATCAACCCTCCTCACCGTTATCTTGTACAAAACACTTACGATTTATTTATGATTATTAATGTAATGTTTTATTTAAATTATATTATCATGCATTAAATTTCTATCATATTATATTATATTATTATAACACCTTTTCTGACTCTATCAGATTACTCATTTTATCTTTTTTTTTTCATTGCCTCATCACGTGTTGATAGAAAGCTTTGTATAAACTTAGTATAAAAATAGTCTCTCCTTCCATTTCCGCTGCGCGCAGTCGAATCTGAAAAGATGGTTCACATGTTTTCCCATATTAATTTCTTTTACAATAATATCCGTATTGATTAAATATTAATAATAAATAAAACAAACTATCATTAACATAATGATTAAGTAAAATTACTACTTTTTTCTACTAAAATTGTTTTTTTTTCAATGAAGATTGATGTATAATAGCATTATTTTGACCTTAAACATTTCAATAATATTGGTACTTCAAGGTTTATTATATTCAGCACATCAAAAGAAATGTATAATATATATATATATATATATATATATATATATTATGTATGTATATAAAGGTTATAGTAAAAAGTTTTATAATTGGAAGAAATTTGACACTATGAAATTATGAATCAACTCATATAAAAGACATATAACATTTTTATAGATTTTATCTTATTTATATATTATTCAATTTTATCATTACTACTTAACATAAGATTAAAACTCGCACTCAAAATAGTAAAAAATATGAAACTCTTCCATAAAATTAGTAAGATTACTTTTAAAAAAACATCCTTCGTAATACCACCTCTACACTAATCATCAAAATTACTTATCCTATAGATATTTATTTATTATCAATATAATGTATTTCTCGTATCCCAAACCTAAGCACATTCCTCATATACCAAAAGAACTAGCACATGAGCGTTATATACCAAAAGAACTAGCACATGAGCGTCATGGTCTGAAAGAATAATGTCTTTTAGTGGACTATTCATTAACACGTTGTAATAAGGTTAAAAGAGTGTCAAGATTAACAACAATCAATTATTAATAACAAATATCGCCAAATTAGTTAAATTATAATATATAAATAGATATAAATTTTATTTTACAAAACTAATTTGTAAAGTAAGATTTGTATATACTTATATATATATATATATAATACTTTAATCATATTTTTAGTAAATATAAAATTTCCAATACCTCTAGTTGTACATCCATAATCTTCAAAAGCTTACATTTTTCATGAAGATGGCTTAACACGAATGTGATCTACAATGGGTCTAATGTAATAATATTAACAAATTATTATTTGTACTTAAAAATATCAATTTGCTAACTAAACTTAAAAAAGACCGACTTGTTACAATCAATAGATTTTTATGAAAGTCTAAATTTGTTTTCTAAAATGGTTGTATTGACCTAATACGCGAGGCAATAGGTATTTATAAATGGGGTCCTGCACTCACTAACTAATGATAATAGTAACCTATTTGATCTATGTTTATTTTATCAAATAATCAACTATTCAATTTTATTTGTTCTCTATTTTCTGAACATTCTTAGTTTTCTTCTAAAAAACAAACACTTTTTAAATCTATCTATATAAAAGATGGTTACAGTTATCTCTTTCTACAACTAGAGCCAAGTTTAAGGATCTTGTTGAAATTATGAGAGCATTTAATATAAGAGCAACCTACATATATAATGATTGCCGAATGTACAGCTAAGGATCGCATTAACCCCTTTGAAGTTCTAAATAAGTTTATTTATATAGATAGAGAGCTTTGAAGTTCTTAACAGGTTTGTGTCTAATATGAAGAGATATATGAGGTGATTGCATTGTGCATGTTCTTCATGATTGTTGAAAGTGGTTTCCTTCCTAGATAACAAATACTTTGTCTGCCGCTCCATTGTCTCTTCCTCAGGGACTCAATCTCTGCACGCTAATCAAATCACAAATGCACAAAACACAACCATTCAGCAACTACCATACCATTATTGATTCTTATATATACTCATCCCTGCATCTCATGTGTTAAGGACACACATCTCAGCTATTTGTACTTCCTACTTCTTCAATCACCAATATTTTACAATATTACTTCTATCTTCTTTATTTCTTACCTCTTTTCTTTTCTTTTTTAACTATTATCTAATATCTTCAAGGTCAATGTATTCAATGATTTCATTAAGATTTTTCTTCATCTAAAAGACATCATAAATTAATTAAGAAAGAGTACAATATATATAATTTACTTTTGAAGACGACATTTAAATAATATTAGATATTTTAAATGTATACCAACTATGTGAACTGTGTGAATTCTCTTTTTCATATATGATCATGTCTCATTTGCATTAGTTAACATTTGTGTAGATAATGTGAGTGGAAGATATTTGCTGTTAAAAAAAAAAATTGTGTTAACATGATATTATAGAAGATGATTTAATTAAGATGGAAAAAAAGTTTGATTAGAATAGAAAAATATTATAGTATAAAATACTTGTTGAAATTGGAATTATTGAGGTAAGCCACAACGATAATCCGTACATTCATTTATATTTTCTAAATTAAAAAAATGATTAAACTTTTATCATCAAATTTCTTTTAAAAAAGTTAAAGTGGTCTTAATCTTGATTTTAAAAAATAAAACAAAATTGTATTATAATGTGTATCATTATTTTAAATAAGACTTATATAGTTACATAATTTAAAAAATATATATATTCAAATAGGTCATTTCTAAAGAAAATGCATCATTTTTCTGTTTTAACCTAATTACATAATTTACAATATCTAGGACCATTGTAACACAAAAACAAATTGACTTAAAACAATAATATTGAGTGAATTTTGTATATAAAATAATAATAAAAACATTCAAATAAATCTAATGGACAAATATTTACCCAGCTAGAGTCTTTTATTATTCACATCAAGAAATCGATTTCTAAGAGCCTGATTTCTCATACACCTCTTTTTATTTTTGTGTTTTTTCCCTGTTAGAAATTGATATGTTACTCATGGGTCAACGTCTATTTATTTCTGGTTTTATCTATTTTATTTAACATTTGTTTGTGATACATTTAAGTTTCAACTAAATCACAAAAATTACCTCTATTTGAATAATAAATTCACATTATTCACAATAATTTATACATATACTGTTATAACAAAATAAAACTAACTTAATATATTTCAAATGAATAATGAAAATTTTATATAAATCGTTATTATTAATAATACTAATTATCAATATTAATAATGATTAACTTTTCTAAAATTCATACAGCTATCAACCTTAAAAATATCTATTACTTATTTAATTAATATTAATGAATTTGGTTTAATAATTTATATGAAATTTATAAAATAAATATTTTAAAAAATCAGATCAGAATTCGTCTATCAAAAATTCCAACCAGTTTTTAAGCGTGGGTGATGTGTGATGATTCAAGAAGAGAAATCGAGTATTGGAACCGATCTGCTAACATCTATCAGTGTAAATATTTGAGCATTGGATTTATTTGGGATTTTTTTTCTTGAAAAATTGAGCTTGTTGGAAAAAACACAGATGTGTGAGTTCCTATATATTTTTTTTCTTTTTACAACTGCAGAGAGGGGGGTCCCTCTTTCATGGCTTCTTCTTATTGACACGTTGTAGTGTAAGCTGCTTATTGTAATGAATGATGTTTTTCCATTGATTGCCAAACACTGTACTCTCATAACACTGTATTCTCATAGTACCTTCTACATAATACATACACGTGATGGATTTGGCTAACGTACGTAAAATCATAATTTCCCTTTGAGGAGGTAAAATAGGATATTTTATAATTTATTATATTATGTAATCAATTTAAACTTTTTTTCTGTCATATCTGTCACAAATTTACTACTAATTTTTCAATTACTTTCTATTATTTTTTCTCTCAATTCAAACAATTTTTATTTTTTTTTACCATTTTTTTTCCACTTCCTCTTTAATCCGAACAAAAAGTAACAAAAAGTAGAATCGCTGAATGCATTGTCATTTTAACCTTTTTAAAAAATTAAAAGTTTATTTAAAGTATTTGTATTTTTTTAGATTTAAATTGATGAATATGATTGTTTATTTTTTAAATCTAGACACATCTATTTTTATGTATTTGATATGATTTTAAAGGATAAAACGTATTTGTTTTTCAAAGGAAAAGGATCTTCTATTTTTAATACTTGTTAATTTACATTTTACCCAATGATTTTTCTTTTAACTTCGTGGAATTAAAAAGACTAAAAATATACTACTTCTCTATTAGTATTTAATGGATTCTGACAAAATTACTAACCAAAATCAAATTTAACACGTTTTAGTTTTTAAAGAACATTTATTCGAATTTTAAACTATCATAACTATGTTTTACCTATTTTTCATGTTTACATTAATTGAAGAAACCAATAATAAAAATATGTTACATTTAATTTTTTATGCTAAGATATGATATTATATTTCTATTATTAACACGTTTTAATTTTTAAAGAACATTTATTCAAATTTTAAACTATCATAGCTATGTTTCACCTATTTCACATCATCTGTCATGTATATTACTCTGTCTATTTGCCTATCTATCTTTTTCCTCTGCCTCAACCAAAATATTCTTATATAAATTATGTGGTATAACTGGGTTGCATATATTAGGGAAAAAAAAGAAAAAAACAAAATTGGAGAAAGGGAAGATATATTTACATTCAAATATTTTAAAAATATTTGATGAAATGCTGATGATTTTTTCAAAATATATTTAAAAGTTAAATTAATTTTAAATAACATGAAATGGAATTATATTAAAAAAATATATAAGAAAACTTTACATTTGTAAGTTAATTTTTTTCTTTAACTAGCTATTTTTTAATATTTATTTATTTTTCACTCTCTTTTTTATTATTTTTCATTTTCTTGTTTCTATGTGGAGAAACACCGAACAAAAGAAAGAAAAACGTTAAAAAAAAATCAACGAAGGAATAAAGCGTTATATATTGACTATTATTCTAATGAATCTATAGGATAAATATTTTAGTATAATTAAATTTGTATATTATGTATAATGGAAATATAACTTTTAAAATGATTATTACAAAATTCTCAATTTTATTATACGGGATAAGTTTAACAAATTTTTAACTAAATATCTTCAAATATATAAATTATACTTTAGTTTTACAATGACCAATTTAAATTGTGATATAAAGTTATTTTTAATTACTGATAAATGTTTTTTTAAAAAGTGAAATTTAATTATAAATAAAGATAAAAGGGATAGATTGAAATAAGTAAGCCATGGTGAATAAAGATAACAAAAAAAGTATTTAATTTAGTATGATTGGGGTACATATTAACTATTTATTGTAGTAAATGCATCTTCAAATAATTAACGAGAGAATAAAAAGAGTGGAATATATTTAATTAACATGATAAAAGTGAAACCGATTCTATTTACATATTTTTATGTTAAGCAATATAAATAATTTTAATGGAAATTTTTTTTTGAAAAGGAAGTTTTGAAATTTAAATTGTGAAATATAAAAGAGAGAAATAGAAAGTTGGAAGTGACGTATGTTTGTGAATGGAATCTGAGTGAATAGGAGCATAGGTCCACCAGAAGGGTAAAAGGCCTAAACTGAATGATAATGATAGGCTTATCCATAACTTATATCTCTCACCTTTGTCCACTTCTTGTGTTACTTCTTCAAAATACACCCTAGCCTTAGATGCAAATTCCAAGTTGAAAATAAAAATTAAAGTGGAAGAGATAAAATTACGAGTCAACTAGGAAATGGAAAATGACCTTAGAATCAGATACCACTCATGAGTGATATTAATCAAAACCCCTTTCACAGATATTCTAAAATCTAAATCCCAAGCAAATTTACTTAACCAAACTAATTAATTTATCTACAATCTTAAAATATACAAAGAACACGGATTTTTTTTAAATACTAAAATATATAAAATGAAACATATAAAATAAGTTATATTAAAAAATATAATAAACAAATAACTTTAAACATATAAGCTATATTTTAAATTTATGTAATAATATATATTCTAATAAAAAATTATATTTAATAGTTTAAAATATTTTAATTTAAAATAAAGATAAAAATAATAAAATGACAGAGATAAAATAATTAATGCTTCATAATTTATATATAATAAGTAGACTAAACCGATTAAATTGTATTGAAATAGTGATGAAATGGTATTCAATTCCAGTTAACTATAAGTATAATTCTTTGGTCCTTGACCCATAATAATAAGGTATCCTATGCTGCTATGTTAGTAAAATTTATTTAGAAAAAGCATTGGATTTAATTATCATTGTGTGGAAAAGATTGTCAGGCCAACAACAATTTAGATTAGTTTTTAATACAATGAAGAAAATATAGTAGTAAGACACAAAATTTGATATAACAGGACTATTTAAAACAAAAGTTAAATTAAAATTGAAATAAAGAAATAGTGCTCAGAAATTATATAAACGTAAATAAAATGTTAAATATAAAAGAAATTTTTAAAAGTATTATTTTCAAAAAGTAAAGACATGAAAATTAATCATGATACAGAGATAGATTGACTGCTTTAGAAAATAGACTTAATTGATATAAATCATTATTAAATTATACTTTAATATAACTTCGATTCAAAATCATAATTTCAGCCAAATCTACATAGGAAAAAAATTATACACAGAAAATATTATTCAGCAGAAAATTACTATGTGTTATTTTTTTACAATAATTAAGTTAAAACAATATTAATATGATTTATTAAATAATAATAATAATAAAACTATTTTACACCAACATCACATTAAAAAAGTGACTATTAAAATTATATATATATATATATATATATATATATATATATATATATATATAATATAACATTTGACAACAAAATAATTTTGAGAGGAATATCATTTTTTTTCCTTTTCCTTTTCTTTTTCTTTTTGTATCTTTTCAATCATAAGAACATAATGTGTTATTATATTATATTTTTTAGTTAACAAAGATGTACTTTGTAGGTAGTGGTTGCGAACAACTAATTTTGTTAGGACTTAAGTATAATCAAACAGTGTACTAGTATGTTAAAATAAAAGTAATTAGTTTCTTTGGTGGTATTCTCTGTAAATAATTCGGCTTGTTACTTGTTTGCTTTTTCTTGTACATTTCAAGATGGGGATTTCTAAGTCCAAGACGATAATATTTTGATATATGTATTTTACTCTGTACTGTTTTAAAGTATTTTTAGTTTGTCTTTAATTTTTATGTACTGTTGCAAAAAATAAATTTATAAGTCACAAAAGAGCGTGAATAAATTTATATTATCGATAAAATAGAAACCATTAATGACATGTTCTTTAGATTTTTTTTCAAATAAAGAAATTAATATATAAGTATATGACAGTGTTGTTGAAATATTTATATTGTGGGATAAATGCATTTACTTATTCTTCTACGTATTTAATTTTAAAATAGGCACGTATTAGTTTTATAAAATATAAATTGAATGATTTAATTTTAAAATAAATGTTTGTAAAAATTCTTTTTTTTTCCTCTTTTCTCCTTAACGCATGCATTTTTTCTCCTAAAATTTTTTCCTTCAACCGTTCTCTTAAATCCTCCTTCTAATTCTCATCTTTTTCAATATTTAACTCCATCTTTGAGTAACTAGAAGAATAAATTAATAATTGACATCTATTTTGACTTGGTCTATTGAGTAAAGTGGATGTTTTATATTATTTAGTTTTATATTAGAATTTGGTTATCTTTAGTTATATACTTTTAGATTTTTAAAGTTTTGGATTCTTTTATCATTTAGGTGCGTTTCTTGTAACTTGAACGAATTTCTAGATACGAATTTCTAGATAAGGAAGTTATCGTCTTTTGTATTTTGTAAGTAAGTTAGGGATAATGTTAAGTTAATCTTAGGAAGCGAGAATTTTATTGAAATTGGTTTGGAAGTCTAGAGTGATGCTGTATTGTTTGATTATAGGATTTGATGTATATGATAGATTGACTTTGAACATGAATTTTGAAATAGTTGTATTTGAACATAAAGTCAAGTATTTAAAACTAGTTAGAATTGTAGGTTGTTGGTATAGCTTGTAAATTTTTGCATGACTTATTTCAGCACTTTGTTTTATACAAAGTACATAAGCAATCATTTTACTCGGAATTCATTTATTTGAAAACTTTAAAAGATTTAATTGTTGAATAACCATTTGTTCGCTAGATGAAATTTATTTCAGTTAAAACTCACCATTTGTTGAATACATTTTCTTAATTCACTGAAATAAATGAATAGTCGTCGAGCATTGAATGCTGTAACAATCCCATAATACCTCATCTAATAATTACCATCACACGCAATTAACAAAAAATATATACATATATTACATTCATCAAAATACTTCCAAAGAGATCATTATAACCCTTTTTACAGAGATTTACAGGGTTAATCCACCAAAGACCAAAAGAGTAATGCTAAAGAAAGATAAACATTATAGTATTTGTAAAATTACTCACATGTAACAGATAATTATTACATATTTAACAAATAAAATAAACACACACACAAATAGAAATGTAAGATAGATATATTTAAAAATTTAGATTAACACAGGTTTAAATTCCTATTTCAAACAAGTTATAAAACACACTTAGAGCTTTCTTGTTTTTATCTCATGAATCATACACAATCATTAAACATATACAATGTTAACATAACATTTTCATATTAAAGACACTAACTAGACTACATAAAGGATTGACTCTAGTGCAAAACTTGTGCATTGAAATAGATCCAGATATTTGCACATATTATACAACTGCCAGATGTATCACACAATCCTAAAATCGTGATTTTATTAATCGTCTTTGTATGATGTAGTTAATCCATATGATGTGTCCTACTTGGCTATATTCCAAATCACAATCATTCATATAAACCTGTTTCGACTCTCACCACCTGATAATCTTTAGTCTTTATCTATATGATTTCAATCTATCAATAAAGTCAATGACAATACATATCTTAATAATCTCAACACGGATATTTTCTTTTCTAAAAATACTATGTTTTGATTATAAAATCATACCAATTTCAGCATACATCATTCTTTTCATCACCGTATAATTGAAAACTCAAATATTCATATTATTGTCATAAAATAAATATTTAGGTGTCATTCTAGTTAAACTAATTCTACTTTAAAACTAATTATCGATTCTTACAAATGTAATGTTTTATAAGTTAAAAAAAATTACAAATTACATACGAATTATTACATTACATAAAAATAAAAATACATAAATAAATTTAGCATTATATATAAATTTTACCTGTAGATCCGAATACATATGTAACATTGTTTATGAATTCAGATTCGTAAGTAATGTTAATAATTAATATTATTACTTATATTAATATTATAACTAATATTATTATTAATAATATTATTAGTATTATTATTAATAGGATTAATAATAATAATATTACTATTATATTATTAATATTATTAATAATATTATTATTGATATATTAAATCTTAATAATAATATTATTATTATTGATAATTTTATTTTTATTAATTTTATTAATGACTTTATTATTTTTAATGATATTATTATTATTACTACTAATAATAATTAAAACATGATCATACAATAATCATAATAATAATATTTTTAATAATAATATTAAAAATAAATGTATGTTAAATACCTAATAAATGTACGTAAATGCAATTTTAACATATCTTTTAAAATATATTTGACATCTGAAAATTAAATCAAAACACATGTTGCCATCATTTTTACATAAAAAGTAAAACTGAAAATTAAGCAAGTTAATGTAAAAATAGTTAGAGACAATCTAAATTGACTCAAAATAATAGTTAAAAATAAAAACTCATGAAAACTAACTTTTCATGAAAATTTTGTTTAATTTTTTAAAGGAAACCATTTAACGGTTCATTGCATTTAAATATAATACTATATATTTCGGGATAACTAAGCACTAACAAATATATATAACTTTTTTTCGTCAAAGTTATTTTACGGTTTCATAATATTTTATTCATAATATATTTATATTTATATTTATTATGATAAGATATTGAATTTGTATTGTAATTTCTAATTAATAAGATCATGTAATTTGTTTATAAATATGAAAAAAAGCTGAAATTATGAATATAATAATACTTTTAAAAAAGAATTTATAACATATCTCTTTTATTAATTTTTCCCTTTTTTTGTGAAAAAAATATATAACAAATTTATAATTATAAAAATTGCAAAATCCAATTCAAATAGAACCACTAAATAATGATTTGATTTAATTCAAATTCTATAATAAATTTAAACTAAACCAAATGGCATTTGAGTTTTATTTATAATTTAAGTTATTCTTTAATGAAAAATTAAACTAAATCAAACCAATTTTACATTTCATATCAAAATAAAGTGGATATACTTGGTATCATTCACAATTCTCGTCCTTAAATATTAGCAAAAAAAAAAAAAAGGATTCATATTCATAATTTAAAGTCATAAGTAGGTCTTTAATTAGGCTTTGATTCTCTACCGAATATAAACACAAATAATAATTGAGTAGTACATGTTTTTTAATGTAATGA
>Ga0209700_106920_pt1 | contig 16792 bp, 18 predicted proteins | sample SiratroredBW_FD_187528 | JGI IMG/M metagenome (GOLD analysis project Ga0209700, IMG submission 187528) | Root nodule microbial communities of legume samples collected from California, USA - Siratro red BW (SPAdes) (version 2) | ecosystem: Host-associated > Plants > Roots > Nodule | place: USA...
CATTGGATTCAAATTGTGGGGGTGTTGTATTCATTTGCATTGTAGCGGAAGAACTTCCTGCTTCATTGTCAAAGTGTGTTGGATGCATATATTGCATGTGATCATTAGCAGAAGGTGGTGTATTTAGATATGCCCCAAACAAGTTATAGAAGAAATCAATTGAACTGGACGCAAATGATTGTTTTCTATCGTCCATTATAGGTTGTCGCTAAGGTGTATTGAATTGTTCAAATGCAAACAAATGTCCGTGAGGTTGTTGTTGTGGCAAATAATAATTTGTTGCAACTACAAATGAATGTCGATAAGGATCCTCTTGTGGATGATTATAATTACTTGTAGGTGGGAATGTGTGCTCCGGTGGTGGATTTTGTTGTGTTCGTGGATCATTTAGAAGATGTGGCACTAACAAAAAATATATTGAATTCGCCATGTACCATTCCATGTACTCTCTATTGTGGAACAAAGGTCCATGAATTGGATGACCAGTTAATATTAGTTCGTGACGGTTGTTCCACATGTTTATCCACCTTGCATGCTTAGTCTGTCAACTTTCGTCATGTTGTCCCTGCATATCAATCTTGTGTAGTTTTTCCAAGTTCTTAGGTGGGACAGGGACTTGTTGGAACATACCAAATTGTAATTAAACTCTATTGGATTGGTGTCATTCCACTATTGCAAAGCAAATGAGGGGAGTGCAATTTGTCTAAATTTTAGCATCCCTGTACGCTTCTAGTGGGATCGATGCCTCAAAGTCCTTGTACGGATTCCATTTATATTGCAGTAAGATTGTTATTAGAAAATTTGACTAAAAGTTTAAAATTTTTAAATAAAATGCAAGAGAATGTATTTTGTCCATTACTTGATTAACTTGTATGTGGTCAAGCATAGATCTGTACCCCCACTAGGTTATTGTGAGGGACGTTTCTGAAGTTAAGAACCCTGCCACCACTCCATCTACAAACTAAGGGGTAAGAAGGTTGTTGTCTGGAAAGGGGAGCAATGTATGGCATGTGATACCATGCCCATGATTGCAGAAGTGATGCACACCCATCCATTGTTTTTGCTTTAGCATCTGTTGACCTGTACAATTCCCTATACAACACAACTAAACAAGAAGAACCCCAACTATATCGTCTTGTCCTACGTAGGTTAGTCAAAACTAGTAAATACATAAGATGAACTTTGTTGTCGGTTCTATCAGGCATTAAAACTTGTCAACACCCAATTTCGTCCGGGCAAATAAAAATTATTTTTGCAAATAAAAAAGGAAAAAAGATAAAATAAAAGAATAAAAATAAGAAATTAAAACTTTTTTAACGTGTGTTATTTAGTTTCTTTGCCATTTAGAATAAATAATAAAAAGAACTTTGACTTTATAAAAAAAGTTTGATTAAATAATAATAAAAATAAGATAAAATGAAATTTGTAAAAAAAATGATAAAAAAACAAAAAAAGGTATTGGGTCTGTCTTAAAATAAATTGTATAGAAAAATTAAGTCAGGGATGTTCATTTATAAAAAATAGTTATGATCTAGTTGGATAAAAATAAAAGTAAACAATGTTTTCTGAAGCCTAATTTACTAAGAGGTTATTAAAAATAAAAAAGGTTACTATTTACACCTCACTTATCTATTAATTGTGCTTGCCACATAAGGCCTAAGGTTCACAGAATTACACTGCCCATTCAAGTTCCATTCAAGTCCCTATGTAACTTTACTACCCTTTTAATTCTTTAATTAGTGTCTGACAAATTTTATTTCTCATAATTAAAGATTCTTGATTAAGAATTACAAATGTACTGTTTTCAGCTTTTTGCCTCCTCACACTTATCACATTTAGTAATCATGCCTTTGAGATCTAACTCTCATGGCCTTCCTACATTCAGATGTTCAGTGACTATTCATTTTTTTTATTTCCCTTTTCCTTTTTCTTCATGAAATGTAACCATCTTAAAAAAGAGGAGTTAATACAAAGAAGGTTGGGATAATTGATTCTTAATTAAGAATCATGATTGAGAATGGTACAGAGTAAGATGAAAGGGTTAACAAAAAAAATTATAAAGAAATTAAGGGGAGAGAATACAGAGGGACATGAAAATTGAGAGGAAAATATACCAAGAAGTACTATTGGTGTCTGTTAAAAAAAAAAGTCTAAGAGCCAATACAGTAAAAGATATACAATTTTCTCTTGCAAAGAATTGGAGAACCTGAAATGTATCGGAAGTAAAGGGATTGAAACTCAAGGGTTGAGAATTTTCAACGAGTACGTAACATTGCTAATACTTTATGATGATTGTAACATTGCTAATACTTTATGATGATGTTTGTTGCCCTGTGATATATGTGTTTGTTTTGTCTCTGCTTGATCTCAAATATGCAATATTTATAATGGAAAATGAATTGCATTGCATGCAAATTATACCCGCATAGATGCTGCTTGAGCACATTTATTTATCCAAACTCGAGAGAAGATTGCCTCTTGAAACACACCTCCTGATAACTCCTGATATGAGACTGCTGCCTCTTCCATGGTCTCGGTCATACCAACGCCAAAACCAGAAAAGAAACATAGAAAAAACCCAAAATTTCAGAAACCAATTTCAATACCATAAACCTAATCAAAGTTGAGATCATAAACTAGAATCTGATTTCAGTGGTAAAAGACCAGAAAAATAGCCATAGCAATCGAACTGATCCAGGATTAAATTCAATTCATTTTCCAAAAATTCAGCAAAACATAAATTAATTCATTTTCCAAAAATTCAGCAAAGCATAAATTAACAGAAAATCAAAATACCAAATTTAGAATGTCCTACATTCGGAAAAATTTCAGAACTCGATACCAAAATTCAAGGAAGAACAAATTCAAAACTAGGCTTTTAGATTAAAACTAGGCTTTCAAAATCAAATCCAATACCCAAAAAATCCAGAACCAATGCTAAGCCGAGAAACAAATACTCAGATAAACCCAAACACGAACTCGAATCCAACACCTAGACTAAACATCTAAAACTGCAATGCTAGGAGTAAAATCAGAGCCAAAGAAAGAATATAGTTATCACCAACATATTCAGAATAACCAGATAATTTCAAATCACCTTTAGAAACCTCAAAATACATTCAATCCCGAAGGCCAATCTAGAAAAATCCCACATCAATGAAAACCCAAAAGAAGAAAATTGGAGAAAGGGAGTGTCGTCGATCGCGCCTATGTTTTCTTTCTTCCAAACACCTCCAATGTGCAAGCGGAATCGCTCTCTACCCTCAAAGAGAGTTGTCGTGCCTTCCTAGCTTGAAGTGGTGCCGATGCTACTAAACCTAATTTGATTAGGTTAAAGTTTGCCACAAGGAAAAGGTTTGGGTGTGGCACTTTTAGAATTAAGGCACGACATATTGGAGGAGTGAAACATTGGAATGTGGTAAAAAAAAAAAAGAAGAAGGGCTAAGTGAAAGGGTGAATAAAAAGGCTAGGGTGCCACGTGAGGGTGGATGGATGAAGGGCTGCATTACATACCTAATGGCTTCCCAATTCTAAAATGGGGTAAAGGGAATTATGGCTAAATGGGGTGCCATGTGCTGGACACATTTTTGACAGTTTTGTTTTGTTGTTTTTTTCATAAGAATAAAGATATTTTTTATTTTATTCCATTAATTAGTTCTCTTTGAAGATAAATGTAAATACAAAATAATAAATAATAAGGTGAAAGTTTAGTATAGAAATAATAGGTGACAAATGCATATAATATTAGAGATAAAGGTGCAGTGAGATGACTTAACTCTTTTTAATTTTTATTATTATTATTATTTTCATTGCTTTATTTTCTCTCAAACCCTAATTTTAAAATGTTAGTTCTTAAAATAGGTATATTTTTTATTTTATTTCAAACTAATTCAATTAATTTCTTTAATTACTATTCATAATGTTTAAAAACATAAAACAATATACAAAAAATTTGTCTAAATTAATAATAAAAAAACATAAAATTTAAAAAAAATAGATTTTGATTCAAAACAGTTTTGAAAATAATTAATAATAATTTTTTTTAAAAAAATAATAAAAATATTTAACTTTAGGAAAATAAAATGCATAAAATAGTTTTAATAAAACATAAAAAAGTATAAAACAGATTGTTTAGAAAACCAAAATATTTCTTAATAAAAAATGAATTTGTTAAAATAAAAAATAAAAAAAGATAAATGCTAAAAATCACAACAAACGAATTTCAAATTAGAACTAGGTGATCCTGATTTTCTTTTGGAAATATGTAGGACCAAGGTCAATCTTTGTCGGGTTCCAAAAATAAAAAAAGTAAAAATTTGTCTTTGTTATTATTTTGTTTGCTTATTGTTCATTCTTGGTCTGCATTTTTTTGTAAATATATATTTATTCTTATTTGTTGTAATTACTATTTTTAAGGAAAAATAACATTTTGTAAAACCACACTATCTTCCCCACACGTAACTGACTCCCGAATCTTGAATCTGGTTCGTAGGCATTTTTATTTTTTTGGTTTTTCTATAGTTTCCCTATAATAAGCTATAGTGGCGACTCCAAATTTTCAAATTAAATATTTTTTTAAAATAAATTTAAGATCGCCCCGTCGTAATCCCCGTTGCGACAGATGGCGACTCCACTGGGAACTTTCTAGAGAGTCAGGATTTAATTGAGTAAAATTTGTGTGGTTTTCTGATGTTTATTTTTTCCTTTTTCAGTTTACTACTTTTGTTAATAATATTTGTTGTTATTTATGTTTGTGTATATATTGTTTATTATTTTAGGACTATTTATGTTTATATATTATGCTTTTATTTTTGTATATATTGCAGGCTATGCATTTTAATTTGCAGTGCATGAGCGTATCCAAGTATGTAAATATTTGTGTGTTTTATGCTTGTTGCAATATTGAACCCTAGGTGGAAGACATGCTATTTATATCTGTCTGGAAATTTTTTAGCTGTTTTGCAGGTGGGGTTTGGGTTTGCATTTTTCTCCCTTCACACACATTTTATTTGCATATCATGAGTGGGGCCTTATACTCGGGTCTGTGAAGTTTAGAAATAAAGGAGTCGCGTAGCAAGATTAGGGGATATACTTCCTTTCCTGGTCGTTGTGAAAGCTCTGGCTAGAGTCTATTTGCTTTATTATCATGTTTATAAAGGTCGTTACTGTGGATGTGTGGTAAAGTGGGTCATGGCTCTAGTGACCTTCAATAGGAATTAAGGCAAAACTATCCTGTATGAGCTCATGTAAAAATCCTAGAACTCTATCCATTAGGTCAAACCATAATTAGGACACTAAGGGAGAATTTTGCAGCTCAATGGTCCACTTGTTATCTATTATACATATGAAACCCCTTGAATCTTGAATAAAAAAACAATCAACATCATTTTTTTTGCATACATTACAAAACAAAGATAGATATTTATTAAAAAAAAAAAGAAAATTTGTGAGAACAGGCTAAGAACAATTTTCCTTCAAAAAAAATTTGACTTGTGAAAAAAAAACATTAATCTCATTTCTTTTCCCATACTCTTTCAAAATACATAATCTCATTTTTCTCATATCCATTGCAATACAAACATTTTCTTTGCGGTATTTCAGTGAAACTAAAAGAGTGGAATACATCATAGAACTTAACGTGGAATCTGGATTTGAGAGAAGTATTGTAGTGCAAGGCTTGAAGAAGAAGATAAAAGTCAAAGTGCTGAAGAGTGATTTGACTGTCCTTAGAGAAATAGGACAAAAGCTTAAGGCAGTGCAGAAGACTATATTCAGGAGTAGATATGGGAACTTGCTGGGATTGCTGGAAGTAGAGGTTCAGGAACCTGCCATTACTGCCTTGGCTCAGTATTATGATCCTCCACTAAGATGCTTCACCTTTTGTGACTTTCAATTGGTGCCAACTTTTAAAGAGTTCTCACAAATCCTGGACATGCCAACTAACAAGATGATGCCTTATTAGCACTTGGAACAACCTTTCTCCATGTACACCCTATCTGAGATTATGAAAATATCTGTGAAGGAATTGAAAAAGAAATTTGTTGAGCTATATGATATAAAAGGTTTTATTCTAACCTTCTTAGAAAGGCATTTTCACCGACTCTGTGAGGAAGAAAGTTGGGATGCTTATATGGATGTTTTAGCCTTAGCTCTCTTTGGAGTTATGTTGTTCCTGAAGGTTGATAGTTTTGTAGATGATGCTGCTATTAAGGTCTTTTTAGCTTTCAAGACTCGTACTGAAAATCCAATTCCTGCAATCTTGGCTGGCACTTACATAGCTCTTGATTAGAGTCACTCAGGGAAGAAAAAATTGATAGTTTGCTGCTTACCTGCTTTGTTTGTTTGACTGATTGCTCGCTTCGAAGAAAGGATTGTAGGTATTAAGTGTCCAGTGGAATCAGTTAAGCAACAAGAGTTGGAGACCAAGGGAGCAAATGAATGGGCTCAATGTCTTGCTGGTTTAACTCAAAGGAAAATCCAATGGTAGCTAGCATGGCAACAGAGAACCCGTCTGGTGTACCAATGCTCTAAAAGGGTTAATGTACCACTCATAGGTACTAAAGGTTGTATCAACTACAATCCTGTGCTTGCTCAAAGACAGTTTGGTTACCCAATAGCAGAGGCTCCTATTTCTGTTGTTTTAGAACTTTATGAAGAGGGTTCATTAGCTGAGATACTTCCAGAACTTCGAAGAGCTTGGAATAATCATTCAGGGGAAGGACATTAGACCTTGGACCATGAATAGCGAGATATCATATGAAAGGTGGCTGGTGGAAAGAGTTTGGATGGTTAAGCTGCCCTTCAAGTTGTGTGTTCCTGAAGTACCAAAGGAAGAGTTGGAGCAAGAACAAGAATCAAAAGAATCAAAAGAAGTCAAGCAGTTGAAACAAGAGGTGGATGAACTGAAAGGGGAGAATGTCAGACTGACTAGTAAACTCTTTGATCTTCGACACAACTATGACAGCTTGGTGAAGGATCAAGAGAAGATTGTGAAGAAACAAAGAAGAGAGGAAAGGCAAAACACCAATCTCAAACAAGACCTGACTGCTCTCAATGCCCGTTTAGAAGGTTTAATTCAGCAAAGAGATCAGGCTTTAGCTACAGAGATACAATGGATACAATGGTATGAGGAGTTGGAGAAGGAACGAAAATTAATGTTTGACTAGATTCATAATTTCCAGATTCAAATTGATGAAATGGAGCATTTGATAAGGGAAGGGGAGGATAAGATAATAAAGGAGTGTGTGCAGCTTTTAGAAGAGGAGGTTAATTACTTAGCCAAGATTGTTCAATTGGAAGAACACATGAAAGAGCATGAGCATATTACTAAACACTGGAAGATGTGTTTTTCCCAGCTAGCGGCTCTAGCTAATGGGGCAATTAAAGATGTTCTGAGAATGTTAAGGGAAGCTGATGTGTCTTTGACGTTCCGTACGGTACCAAAGAAGTAGGAACCTTTTTAGATCACTGCAAGTGGCTGGTGGGTTTGATGAAGGATATGGTGACCGTAGTAAGAATTAGATACTTTGTTTTTCTGTTTGCTTTAAATAAGTGTAATAAGGATGTGGTGGCTTGCAACAAGAATTAGATTACTTAGTCTTTATGTTGCTTTGTTTCTTTTTTCTTTTTTGCCTTAAATAAGTGTAATAAAGTTGTCATTTGACAACTCGTCTCCTAGTAATGAATAAAAGTAGATTTCTGCTAAGTCTCCATGAGTATTCCACATTTTTTTTCTTCTTGAATTCCCAGTGGCATTCATTTTGCATACTCTTATAAATAAATAAAAGAAAATAAAAATATAAAAATTTCATTTCTTTTGTAAAATAAAATAACAGAACTCACATTCTTTGCATTCATGTTTTTTTACTTTTTATTTTGCATACTCTTGTAAATAAAAGAGAATAAAAATAAAAATTTTCATTTCTTTTGTAAAATAAAATAACAGAACTCATTTCTTCGCATCTGCATTTTTATTTTTTATTTTGCATACTCGTATACATAAATAAAAGAAAATAAAAAAATCAATTTCTTTTTGCTAATTCTTTTGTAAATAAAATAACAGAAAATAATAACGGCTAAATTTTCACAACATTCGTACGGAACTCGTGTAAATCAAAGAAGGATGAAAGACTTGGGTGCAGCAGTGGAATTCGTGAAAAATGGTGTCAACCAATTGAAAGATCAGATGGGTCAGATCATTGAAGCCTTAGTTGCTCTGAAAAATACTAGGGATAATTCTGCAACCGGAAATGATGAAGCTACTTCTTCCAATCCTGTGATGTTGCAGAATGGAGCACTTCAAACCAATATTGCTCAAGGAAAAAGTGGATGGCCTCCATATGGTTTGTCTCGTAATTATACTCCACCTTATGAAAATGTGCACGGTGTTGTAACTCCTAATGTCATGGTGGGGCAGTGGGACATTCAATTGAGAATTGCGAAGCCTTCAAATACAAAGTTCAGTCATTGATAGACAATGGATGGTTGACATTCCAAGAAAATAAGCCGAATGTTGATAAGAACCCTTTATCGGGACATGCAGGACCTTCCACAAATGCTCTTATAAGTGAAGAAGGTCAAGGGTTGATAAGAAGTGTTGGAGATGTCAAGAGCCCTTTAAAGGATGTGTTCTATTTGGTTTGCCAAATGGGTTACTTTAAACCTATGAACAAGTCAGATGCTTTGTGTGGGTTTCATGCTAGTAATGATCATTCCATTGAAGAGTTCTGAATTCAAAAATTTTCTATAGGATTTGATGAATCGACACCTATTGTAGATTAGTCATAAAAAAGAAGAAGAAGTGTTTGTTCAAATTGGTGAAGAATCGAGCATATCAAAACCCGAACCATTGGTGATACATGTCACTAGAGAATCAGTAGTGCCTGTAGAAGTGCATCCTGTGGTTATCCAAGTTCCATCTCCTTTTCCATACAAGAGTGATAAGGCAGTTCTGTGGAAATATGGAATTAATGTTCTAAAATAAGAACCTAAAGGAGATCAAAAGACTGAAGTTTCAGATACTGTCAAAGTAACTATGGATAATATCACTGGAATTGGGGGAATGACAAGAAGTGGTCATCTTTTCGCTCCTGCAGAATTGAGAAGAGACAGGAGTCATGAAAAAGCCAACGAAGAAGTGACTATAGAGGCAGCTAGAAATTTCTTAAAAGGCAAAGCTCCTCAAAATGATCAGGAGCAAAAAGGGAATGAGAAGAAAGAAATCTCTAATGAAGAAGCCTGTGAATTTTTGAGATTCATACAACAAAGTGAGTATAAGGTGGTGGATCAATTAAATCGAATGTCAGCTAGAGTTTCACTGTTGGAGTTATTGATGCATTCCACTTCTTATCGAAAATTGTTGATGAAAATTCTTAATGGAGCTCATGTTGAACGAGACATTTCTCTAGACCAGTTTGAAGGTATCATTAGTCACATCACTGCTAATGATTATCTCACTTTTACTGAAGAAGAAATACCTACAGAAGGGAGGGGTCATAACAAAGCTCTGCATATTTCTGTAAAATACATGGATCATGTCCTGGCTAGAGTGCTCATTGACAATGGATCATCTCTGAATGCGATGCCAAAGACTACACTTGACAAGTTACACTGCGATGGAGCTCGTTTGCGCCCAAGCACCATGATTGAGTTACCCATTAAAGTGGGACCATGTACTTTTCAAGTAACATTTCAAGTGATGGGCATCCTTCCTGCCTACAGCTGTTTGCTTGGGCGCCCTTGGATTCATACTGCTGGAGTTGTACCTTCCACCTTGCACCAAAAACTCAAGTTTGTGGTTGATGATAAGCTAATCATAGTTTCTGGAGAAGAGGATCTACTTGTGAGCAAGCCATTATCTTCTCCCTATATTGAAGCTGCTGAAGAAGCTCTTGAAACTTCTTTCCAGGCTTTGGAGATTGTGGGAATGATGTATGTGGGACCTCCTAAGGTCAATCCGTGCTTGTCAAATGCATCATTGATGATGGCGAAATTTATTCTGAAGGAAGGATATAAATGTTGACAAGGACTAGGAAAAAATGGTCAAGGACCTGTTCATCCACTGAAGTTGATTGAAAACAAAGGAAGGTATAGATTGGGGTATAAACCAACCTGGGAAGATAAAAAGAAAATGATAGAGGAAAAGAAAGAAAGAAACATAGCCAAGCTGAGATGCTACAAGCTAAAAGAAAAATGAATTACCTTGTCTGACATAAAGCAGACTTTTTGAAGTTCTGGATGGATCAATTCTAACCAAGTAACAATGACTGAAGAAATGTTGGAAGATGAAGAGCTGAGTCTTGTGCACCCTTGTCTTCCTTATGCACAAATTAATAATTGGGAGTTCAAAGATTTACCTATGGTGTATACCACTGAAGAGATGTAATCTTTTAGTGTTTTGGTTATTTTTCCTTTAAAATAAAGCCACTTTGGCTTAAAACCCTATGTTTTGAATTTCAGTAATAATATCAGTTTGCATAATAAATTCATGTTTTCATATTTTCTTTTTCCGCATATTTATTTTTTATATATCATTGCAGATGCGATGATTTTGAAAATTCAAAACTTTTGTGTCCAAATTTTTCTCTCCCTGTCGATGATATGGAAAATGATTATGATGAAGACTACAAGAGCCCTCTAGAACTGTTGAGATTAGTGGAACAAGAAACAAAAAAAAAATAACACCACATCAGGAGGAGATAAAGATAATCAATTTGGGAGAAGAAGGAGAAGAGAAGCAAGTCAGGATTGGCACCACTATGACAGAAGAAATGCAAAAGCAGTTGCATAATCTTTTGCAAGAATTCAATAATGTTTTTGCCTAGTTTTATCAAGATATGCCTGGTCTAGATCCTGATATAGTACAACATAAATTACCTCTGAAGCCTGAATGTCCTCCAATCAAGCAGAAATTAAGAAGAATGAAACCTGAAATGGTATTAAAGATAAAAGAAGAAGTTGAAAAGCAATTTAATGCTGATTTTCTAGCGGTGGCCAAATACCCCCAATGGGTGGCAAATGTTGTGACTGTGCCAAAGAAAGAAAGAAAAGTATGAATGCGTGTGATTATTGGGATTTGAATATAGCCAGTCCGAAAGATGATTTTCCACTTCCGCATATTGACACCTTGGTGGACAACACTGCTACCTCTTCATTGTATTCATTCATGGATGGATTCTCTGGGTATAATCAGATCAAGATGACACCTGAAGATATGGAGAAAACTACCTTAATCACTTTATGGGGTATTTTTTGTTATAAAGTAATGTCCTTTGGCCTTAAAAATACTGGAGCAACATATCAGAGGGCCATGCTTACTCTTTTCCATGACATGATGCATAAGGAGATCGAAGTGTACATCGATGATATGATCGCCAAATCCAAATCTGAGGAAGAGCATCTTGTTAATTTGAGAAAGCTATTTGAAAGATTGAGGAAGTTCAAGCTCAGGTTAAATCCGGCAAAATGTACTTTTGGTGTGAGATCTGGAAAGCTTCTAGGTTTCATTGTGAGTCAAAAGGGAATTGAAGTGGACCCAGACAAGGTTCGTGCGATTCTGGAAATGCCACATCCTTGCACAGAAAAAGAGGTCCGGGGTTTCCTTGGGAGACTAAACTATATTGCCAGGTTTATTTCCCAATTAACTTCCACTTGTGAACCAATATTCAAGTTGTTGCGTAAGAATCAAACTGTAGAATGGAATGAGTACTGTCAAGAAGCTTTTGACAAAATTAAACAATATTTACAAGAACCCCCTATATTACGTCCGTCGGTTCCTGGGATGCCTCTCATTCTGTATTTGACAGTTTTAGACGGATCAATGGGATATGTCTTGGGTCATCATGATGAAACAAGAAGAAAAGAGCATGCTATCTACTATTTGAGCAAGAAATTTACCGATTGTGAACAAAGATATTCTGCATTGGAACGAACATGTTGTGCCTTAGCTTGGGCTGCTCACAGATTAAGACAATACATGTTGAGTCATACTACATGGTTAATATCCAAAATGAATCCAATCAAGTACATATTTGAAAAGCCTACTCTCACGGGAAGAATAGCTCGATGGCAAATGTTGTTGTTAGAATATGATATACAATATGTTACTCAGAAGGCTATCAAGGGCACTGCTCTAGCAGATTACTTGGCTCACCAACCTGTTGAGGATTATCGGCCCATGCAACTTGAATTTCCAAATGAAGAAAGTTTGTCTCTTTTTAAAGAGGAGGTTAATGATGATGATATATGGATTCTATTTTTTGATGGATCCTCTAATGCACTGGGGCATGGAATAGGGGCAGTACTTATCTCCCCTGAAAGATAATATATAGCCATGACAGCTAGATTATGCTTTGATTGTACCAACAATATAGCTGAATATGAGGCGTGTGTTATTGGGATTCGAGCTACCATTGATTTTAAGGTAAAGAGTTTGAAGATATATGGTGATTCTGCTCTTGTCATCTATAAGATAAGAGGAGAATGGGAGACTCGTGATTATAAGTTAATCCCTTACCAGGCATATATCAAGGGGTTGTTGGAATATTTTGACACAGTGACATTTCAGCATATTTCAAGAGAGGATAATCAATTGGCTGATGCTCTTGGTACTTTATCATCCATGTTTGAGATTAGTTAAGAGGGAGAGTTGCCTATGATTAAGATGAAGAGTCATGAACAACTTGCTTATTGTTCCTTCATAGAAGAAGAATCAGATGGCAAGCCATGATACTATACCTCAAAAGCAAAGAATATCCAGAGGAATCCAATGAAAATGACAAAAGAATGTTGAGAAGATTGGCTGCCAAGTTTGTGTTAACTGGGGATGTGTTATACAAAAAGGAATCATGATATGATGCTCCTCAGATGTGTAGATGCAAAAGAAGCAAAGTTGATTTTAAAGGAAGTCCACGAAGGAACCTTTAGACCTCATATGAATGGTTATTCAATGGCTAGAAAGATTTTGAGAGCGGGGTATTTCTGGCTGACTATGGAAAATGATTGTTGTATTCATGTAAGAAAATGTCATAAGTGTCAAGCATATGCAGACAATATTAATGTCTCACCCACAACATTAAAGGTTCTATCTGCACCTTGGCCATTTTCCATGTGGGACATAGATGTTATTGAAGCTATTGAGCCGAAGGCTTCGAATGGACACCGCTTCATCCTGGTGGCAATAGATTACTTCACCAAATGGGTGGAAGCTGCTTCCTATGCCAATGTGACTAGAAAAGAAGTGACCAAATTCATTAAAAATGAAATCATTTGTAGATATGGTCTACCTAGCAAAATCATTACTGATAATGCTACCAATTTAAATAACAAGATGATGTCTGAGCTATGTGAAGAGTTCAAGATTCAACATCATAATTCTACTCCCTATTGTCCAAAAATGAATGGAGAAGTTGAAGCAGAAAATAAGAATATAAAGAAAATCATCCAGAAGATGGTAGTGACATATAAGGATTGGCACGAGATGTTGCCTTTCGCTTTGCATGGTTATCGCACTTCAGTAAGAACCTCAACTAGGCAACACCATTCTTATTGGTATATGGATGGAGGCAATTCTCCTTTTTGAAGTAGAAATTCCTTCTTTGAGAGTACTGATGGAAGCCCAATTAGAGGAAGTAGAATGGGTTCAGGCTATATGATCAGCTTAATGTCATTGATGAAAAAAGGTTGGCATCAGTATGTCATGGGCAATTATACCAAAGAAGAATGAAAAGGGCATTTGATAAAAAGGTTCGCCCAAGAGAATTCCAAGAAGGTGAATTGGTGATGAAAAAGATCATATCAGTTCAAAAGGATAATAGAGGAAAATGGATGCCTAATTATGAAGGTCCTTATGTGGTAAAAAGGGCACTACTAGGAGGAGCATTAATTCTCACAACGATGGATGGAGAAGAGTTACCATTGCGAGTTAACTCTGATACAATAAAAAAGTTTTATGCTTAGTATGATTCCGTGATGACAAGAAATTTTTGTATATAGATTTTGTGTAATTTTTTACTCCTTCATTTTTCCATTATGAAATTCAAAGTTTCATTTGACAAGTTTTTGTTTTGTTTCGCATGTTATGGAAAATTTTTCAAAATAGAAAATGTGGTGAGTCATTTGTTCATGGATAATTGAATTCACAAGATTGCGAATAATAATAAAATAGGGATCATTCAAGCAAAATGCTTAATAAAAGTAAACATTGATTTTTTCGAAGGAAACACTTGCATGCATAATGCTTGCTACCTTTCTTGCCTTTCCAAGATTTCTAAAAATTCCAAAAAGCCTCAAAATTCCTATAATTCTCAAATAAAAGGATTTGCCTAAATTGTTGTGTTCTCTCATTTGGTTAGTTTATGAATTTCTAAACCGAATTTTCTGGAGGGGCATTTGAAAATAAAAAGTCCTTTAGATTGAAAACTCGAAAGAGTGATCTAAGCAAAAGATAAAACAATTAGGAAGTCATTAACTTTGTTCCAATGTTAAACTCTTTGAAAATCAAGCGATCATGATTCAAAATGATATATGGCCATTTTTCTTCATCCCAAACACTTTTACACATCCTTTGCACCCTCTTTGAACCAAAAATAAAATTTTCTTTCAAAATACCCTAAGCAAGGATCATGAACATGTCGAAACTCAATTTAAGGTCCCAAGGATGAAATTCGTTAAAGAAAGAGCATGTCAAAAGCTTCTAATTCATCAAAGGAGGAGTAATATCAGAAATGAAAGTTGTATATCCAAAACTTTTATTTAAAAAAGAAGAAGAAAAGAAATAGAAAAAAAAGAAAAAAAAAGAAAAATATAAAAAAAAGAGAAAAAAGAGAAAAAAGAAAGAAAAGAAAGAAAAAGGAAGAAAAATGAGCATGATGATGGAAAGCTCATAAAAAAAAGACCTTGATTGTTTACAATATTGGTTGATGGTCCTTGTTAAACCTCTCAAGCCCACAAATGATTTTTGAGCCTTTATATCCTTTTCTTCATAACCATGTAACCTTTGGCCACGTTACAAGCCTAATAAAGTCCATATTGATTGAGGAATGGTTGCAATGATTTTCATCAAGTTTATTTTTGTAACCAAAGAACGTTACTGGTAACACGTAAAAAAATGAAAAAAGTGAAAAAAATGATGAAAAAAAATGAAAAATGAAAAATTGTCTACTAAAATGCCTTTTTCAGAAGAAAGACATCTATACTTTCTGATCATGCATACCCACTGAGTCAATCATATTTCAATACCCTTGCCATCCCTCATGCTACACTAGGACAATTTAGTTTTCATTTGTACCTTTATTACCCCAGTGCTGTCACTTTACCAAGACAGGCAATCCTGCACAGAAATCTCATCATTACCCTTGTACATACAAACTGGGGCAAGTGCAAAGCCTATTTCCCTTCATGACCAGCCTTTTATACTACCCGTATTTTCTTTTGAGTCAGGTTGCTCACATAGCTAGCCTAACACACTAAAACTAGGGCAATCCTGTCAGAAGATTTGCATTCCCATTATCTTTTAGATACCTCTAACTCCATAAACACTCACCTTTTACCCATGGGTTTAAGCATACATCTAAGCGTGTTTCCAAAAGCAAAGTTGACGTTGACAATAGCTTCGAGTGGCCCTAAATTTTCTTAAAAATGAGAAATTGATATCCAGTGAATTCAATTATTGCTAAGAACTTTTGATTCGACACATTAAAATCTTGGAAAAAGAAAACTGTGACACATATTTTCACTTTGCAACTTTTTTCACTTTGCAACTTGTACATATTTTTGAAACATTTGTACATAAAAGGAAAAAAATCATAAAAAAAAATCCTTTGTACATACTTTTTGAATAAACATCAATCAATCATTTGTACATACTCTTTGGGTAGGTATTAAAGAAAATTTCTCTTTAAAAAAAATATTTTCATTCAAGATCAAATTCATACATTCTGTATTCTTAAAAAAGAACACAAATCAAATTTCAGGCTTTTAAGCATGCATTTTCAAGAAAAAATCAAATTTCAAAATTTCCTACACCATAAATGCATGAAATAAAAGAAAAAAATAAAAATTCGTGCATTCATATATGCATTCTTCAAAAATAACAAAATCAAAAATTTATATTCAAACAAATTTCATGCATTTTAACATGTATTCTTCAGAAAAATCAAATCTGATGCATTTCATAAAGAACAAACCAAACAAAATTCATGCAATGTCATGCATCCAACATATATCTTGCAACAAAAAAAATCAAACTTCATGCAAATCAACAGAAGATATTATTAGAGAAAGAACTCAATGTCGAATCTCTTAATAGAAAGGACTCAATGTCTGTATTTGAAGAAAGAATTCAATGTTGTATCTTCAATTCAGTTTATATTTTAGGGAAAGGACTCAATGTTGTATCCTTATTAGAGAAAGGACTCAATGTAGTATCTTTATTTGAAAAAAGAACTCAATGTCGTATCTCTATTTGAAGAAATGACTCAATGTCGTATCATCGTATGACTTAATGTCAATACAGTGGGAGAAAGGACTCAATGTTGTATCTCTGTTTGTTGGAAGGTGACCCATAAAGTTGACCTTATGTTTGGTAAAGAACTCAGTGTTGTATCCTATTAGAGAAAGGACTTAATGTCGTATCTTCAATTTGCGTTGGAGAAAGGTCTCAATGTTGTATCTCCACATTCTACAACACGGTTGTGTAATCTCAGTGATATTGTCCGGAGATTTATCTAAAATTAACTACCCTCTCGTCTCAGTACAAGGTCAAAGTGAAGAAGAACAACTCTCTCGTCTCAGT
>Ga0209700_106921_pt1 | contig 16785 bp, 17 predicted proteins | sample SiratroredBW_FD_187528 | JGI IMG/M metagenome (GOLD analysis project Ga0209700, IMG submission 187528) | Root nodule microbial communities of legume samples collected from California, USA - Siratro red BW (SPAdes) (version 2) | ecosystem: Host-associated > Plants > Roots > Nodule | place: USA...
AAATCGATTTATTTCACCACTGCACCTTAAATCTTTTATCATTGAGATTCAGAAAAGGTTTTCTATTAACTAAACTGTTTTCAGTGTTTTAAATTGACAAAAATCTTTTAAAGTTCAATTCACCCCCCTCTTAAACTCAGCCAAATATATTTTCAGCTTATCTGGAGCGTCAGGAGAGATATAGAAGGAAGACGATGATCAGAGGAAGGTGGATTAAGTATAGTCCACAAGCCATTGATGATCTCCTGGACAGCCACTAAGATTGAGAACAAATATTGAAATTCAATTACTACAATAATAGCAATTCTGCAAATTATTCAGAATTGAATTGGAACAAATCAGTTGTGATTTGGAGTCAAAAACAAAGACACAATCTCTGCAGAAGAATCACAAAACAAATTACACTTTGAAGTTTTAATATAATATCAAAAACAGATTGTTTTTCAGTTTCAGAGATGTTAGAGAACCTTGTAAAGGCAAAGTTATACCCTATTCAAATCACAAAGACCAAACCCAATGAGTAGTATAGCAATTTAAACCAAGTTTGCTCGAGATTATCAAGAATCAATTTTATTACCAATGAATTCCAATGAGCAGCACAAGAACAGTTTAGAAATGAAAGAGTAAGGTCAAGAACAGCAGAACACAGTCAGTTATACTGGTTCACCCTTCCTTAAGAGCTACGTCCAGTCTCCTTTGCCCCTCAAGCAAAGAAAGTTCCACTATATCAATTAATTGTTCAATTTACAATCAATCACACAATTCCTACTTCCTGTAAGAATCAAGAAACCCACTGAATTGATCAACTACTCCCTGCAGTCCCCCAATCAATTCAGCAAACACACAAGGCTAAATCCTATAGCCTAAAACAGTACGAACATTCAAGTGTTTTAAAGAATTACAAACAATCAATGCATATCTTGATACAAAAGGGATCAAGAATGGTTAAGAAAGACTTCCTGATTGGCGCGTAGAAGAGGCCTTTGAACAGTCTTGAAGAATTCCAATGGCACAGTGAATTAGTCAAGAGTGATTCTTCAAGAAAAAGCCCCAATTGATTTTGATCAAGAAATTCTCAATTACCCAAAGTGTTTTTCTCACAGTGATCTCAAGAATTGACTCTCAATTTCTATAATTCAGACTCTTGTGCACGTTAGAAACCTTGCAGTTTTTATAAAGGAAAAACTCCCAATTCTGTTTTTCACAAATCAGTTATTTAAGTTCTGCCAGACACGAATAAATCGATTTCATGAAAATTGGAATCGATTTATTTTTGTCCAGTGCAGTGTATTTCAAACCAGTATGCACCCAACTTTAGCTAGCTCACTTTGATTAGTATTTAATCACTCTTAGACCATTGTGCTGGTGGAATTCTCCTCAATTATGCATAGGTTCTTTGCCAATCAACCTCTCACTCACTCACACAAGACCAAATCCCAAATCTCCTCCAATTGCTTGTTTTCTTAGTCTTGCTTGTTTTGTCTTGTTTGGCTTCACCAAATCTTTATTCTTGTGAGAGTAATAACATAAGCATTGGAGTAAAACTCTCTCACAATCTCAGCATCAAATTTCTTGAGGGGCTCAGCCAACCTCTTCCAGTTACGCCTCAGTATCCCCATCAAGAAGGGGTCACAATCCCCAGGCTTGAGTTCTTCCTTTCAACAATAAACCCCCAATGCTTGATCTACTCATACCTTCTGAGCTTGTTATCATTCAAAAACTTCTGTGCATTCTGCTGTGCCTGAATGTTTGCTGCCTGATCCTGCTCCGGCGTGTCCGAAGGTATGGCTTCATCAAAAAATTGCTCAGCACCTCTGTATCGTTTGGCTAGACGTTCTCTAACAGCGGTGTGCTTGACTCGCGGCATTTTCCTGAAAACCAAAGTTAGCACCAAATTCGTCCTACTACCCTCTCATCGATCATTCAGGAACCCTAAAAACCAAAACTTTATCGCCCAAAACAGAACCCTAACTCTCGCAACAGATTACAGAACCTATTCTACCATGGATAAACAACTTAAGATGACTCCCAGAACCTCAGGCAACCTCGCATTTAACAATAACCAGAAGAAAAATCGTACCTTGATTCGCAGAGAGTTGTTGAACAATGCAGTGTGTGCTCAGTACAGAACGCGCGAAGTTGAATCGTCTCCAACTCGCTCAGTGTCAGGTCCTTGTGAGACAAGGCAATATTCTGTTCTATTTAAACTATGCTAAGATGAGCGCTAAGTGACATTTCGCTTGAGATATAAAAATAGCTCAAAGCTAAATTTTTTTTTTAACTGTAATTTAAAATCCTAATCTATCCTAACTAACCTCTACCTACCATGCATGAATTTCAAAAACATATAAATACTGGATTGCCTTCCAGCAAGTGCTCGTTTAACGTCATATAGCTTGACGCCAAATCCTAATTACTCAAAGTAATTAGTGATATGAGCCTTTCAAAATCAACACCCACGTAGTGTTTAAGTCTCTGCCCATTCACTAACCAGCTTCTTTTAGATTTATGATCTTCAATTTTTCACAGCTCCATCTGCTCTAACTTGCTTAACCACAAATGGTCATGACCATCTAGATTTTAACTTTCCTGGGAATAGCCTCAATCTAGAGTTCAACAACAAAACCATCTGTCCAGTTCGAAATTCCCTCTTCAACAGCTTCTTATCATGATATGCTTTAATTCTTTCTTTGTACAAACGAGAGGAATTATATGCATTGAGTCTCATCTCCTCCAACTCAGTCAATTGAAGCAACCTCTTTTCTGCTGAAGCCTTAGAATCAAAATTGAGCCACTTGAGTGCCCAAGAAGCTTTATTTTCCAATTCCACAGGAAGATGACAAGCCTTTCCATAGATCAATTGGAAAGAAGATAATGCAGTAGGTGTTTTATATGCTGTTCTGTATGCCCATAGTGTTTCATCTAGCTTCAAAGCTCAATCCTTGCGTGAGGCTGCAACAGTTTTATCTAGGATCCTCTTAATTTCTCTGTTGGAAACCTCAGCTTGACCATTACTCTGAGGATGGTATACAGTGGCAATCCGATGCTTTACTCCATAATGTTCCAATACTTTCTCCAATTGCACATTACAAAAATGTTTTCCTCCATCACTAATCAAGACTCGTGGTGTTCCAAATCTGGAAAAGATGTTATTTTTGAGAAATTTACTTACAATTTTTGAATCAGCTTTTTGTGTGGGAACAACTTCAACCCACCTGGAAACATATTCAACTGCTATCAAGATATACTCATTAGACAATGAGCTGGGTAAGGGTCCCATAAAATCAATTCCCCAACAATCAAACACCTCAATCTCCTGAATATTCTGCAAAGGCATCTCATGCCTCCTAGAGATGTTCCCTGTCCTCTGACACTTATCACATTGTTGCACATGTGTGTACGCATCTTTGAACAAGGTTGGCCAATAAAACCCAGATTGTAACACTTTTGCTGCAGTGCGTTCTCCATTAAAATGTCCTCCATAAGGGGAATTATGACAATGCCATAAGATACTCTGTGCTTCCCTGTTGGTCACACATCTTCTTAACAAATTATCAGCCCCTATTTTGAACAAGTAAGGGTCATCCCAAATGTACTGCTTAGCCTCCTTAAACAATTTTTTCTTCTGCTGCCAATCCATATTTTCAGGAACAATATGAGCAGCTTTAAAATTAGCCATATCAGCAAACCATGGCCTTTCATGTACAACTAACAGCTTTTCATCAGGGAATTCATCCAGCACTTCAGCTTCCTTAGCAGTAATTGCTTCATTAGCCAATCTGGATAAATGATCAGCCACATGATTTTCACTGCCCTTCTTGTCTTTGATTTCCAAATCAAATTCCTGCAATAGCAGCATCCAGCGGATTAGCCTAGGCTTTGATTCTGGCTTGGTCAACAAATATCTGATGGCAGCATGATCTGTATAAATGGTCACTTTAGAACCTATGAGATAGGCTCTAAATTTCTCCAAAGCATACACAATTGCCAGCAATTCTTTTTCAGTTGTTGTATAATTGCTCTGAGCATCATTCAAGACTTTGCTAGCATAATGTATTACATAAAACAGCTTCTCCTTTCTCTGTCCCAAAACAGCACCCACTGCATAGTCACTTGCATCACACATAAGCTCAAAACTCAGATTCCAATCAGGTGCAGTGATAATTGGTGCAGTAGTAAGCTTCTCCTTCAATCTGTCAAATGCCACTAAACAATCTTTATCAAAATTGAAAGGTGTGTCTTTATTCAACAAATTGCACAGTGGTTTCGCAATTTTTGAAAAGTCTCTGATAAATCTTCTATAAAAACCAGCATGTCCCAAAAAGCTCCTTATTCCTTTGACATTTGTAGGTGGGGGCAATTTCTCTATAATTTCCACTTTTGCTTTGTCCACTTCCATGCCACGTTCAGAGATTTTGTGCCCCAATACAATGCCTTCGGTTACCATAAAGTGACACTTCTCCCAATTCAGCACCAGATTTGTCTCAACACACCTTTTCAATACTGTATTCAGATTCTCCAAACAAGACTGGAAAGACGAACCAAAAACTGAAAAATCATCCATAAATACTTCTATGCAATTCTCCACCAAATCAGAAAAAATAGCCAGCATGCACCTCTGGAAGGTAGCTGGTGCATTACACAGTCCAAATGGCATTTTCCTATACCAAAGGGACATGTAAAAGCCGTCTTCTCTTGATCTTGTGGATCTACTGTAATCTGATTATAGCCAGAATAACCATCCAGAAAACAGTAATAAGCTTTTCCTGCTAACCTTTCCAACATCTGATCCATAAAAGACAGAGGAAAATGATCCTTCCTGGTTGCCTGATTCAATTTCCTATAGTCAATGCACATTCTCCAGCCAGTAACTGTTCTTGTGGGGATTAACTCATTCTTCTCATTGTGTATAACAGTTACTCCACTCTTCTTTGGGACCATTTGTACTGGACTCACCCATGTACTGTCTGAAATGGGATAAATCATCCCAGCCTCCAGCAGTTTCTGCACTTCCTTCTTCACTACTTCCTTCATAACTGGATTCAGTCTTCTCTGTGGCTGTGCAACTGGTTTAAAATCAACCTCCATGTGTATCCTGTGCATGCAATAAGCTGGACTGATTCCCTTTAAATCTGACAATTGCCAACCAATAGCCCGCTTGGTTGATTCTCAGCACCTCAATTACTTGCTCCTCCTCCTCAGCAGTTAGGAAACTGCTTAAAATTACTGGTTTCTTTATGTCTCCACCCAGAAAACTGTATTTAAGGTGGGGTGGTAAAACTTTCAACTCTGGTGCCTCTTCTGAAGCAATATAATCTGTCTCCAATTTCTGTCTATTTTCTGATTGCTGAACAAACTCCTTAGTTTGATCTAACATAGTAGCTAAAGCTACAGCCTCTACATCCCCCATTTCAACTAGCTTATCTACAGGTTGAGTGATAACCTGCAACAGTGTCTCTGAACTACCTAAGCTTCTCTGCACTCGACTGTATTCTTCATCTATCACATCAAGCCTAAAGCAATCCCTTTTGTCATTAGGATGTTTCATTGCCTCAAAAACATTGAAACTCACTTCTCCATTCTCCACACAGACCTTTAATTTGCCTTTGTCCACGTCTATGATCACCTTTGCAGTTTTCATAAATGGTCTTCCCAAGATCACAGGTACATCCACATCTTCTTCAATGTCCATCACCACAAAGTCAACTGGAAACAGAAATTTATCTATCTTCACCAGTAAATCCTCTACCACTCTATATGGGTGCTTGATAGATCTATCTGCCAACTGCAATGTCATTCATGTGGGTCTGACATCTATCTCTCCTATTTTCCTCAGCATGGATAACAGAATCAAATTGATACTTGCACCTAGGTCCAGCAAAGCCTTCCCTATATACAAATTTCCCACTGAGATGGGTAGTGTAAAACTCCCAGGATCACGAGATTTCTGTGGAATTGATTTCTGGATGATGGCACTACATCCTGCCTCTAATTCCACTCTCTCATCCTCTGGAAATTTTCTCTTCTTAGTCAACATCTCTTTCAAAAAACGTGCATAAGTAGGCATCTGCTGCAATGCTTCTGTAAAAGGGATATTAATATGTAAACTCTTCAAGATTTCTGTGAATCTGATGAATTGCCTCTCAGCTTCTCGTTTGGAAGGTGCATGTGGATATGGCACATGTTTCAATGGTATTTCCTTCTGCATCTTTCTCCAATTCTGATTTTTATCAGAATTCTCCTCATCCTGTTTTCCATCTTCCTTACTGTTTTCCCTTAAGGGTGCTTCTGGTGGAACTTCCTCTCCTACTTTGCCTTCATCACCTGTTGCTTGGTTTTTGTCTTCAACATCTTTTACATTTACATCCAAACCAACCTGCTTCCCACAACGTATGGTGATTGCTTTGCATTGCTCCTTCGGATTGGGCTGAGTGTTGGCAGAAAACTGTCCACTTTGCTGCTCTGCTAGCTGCTTAGCCAATTGGCCTACCTGAGTCTCCAAATTCCTCAAAGATGCCTCCTGATTTTTCTGATTGGTCAGAGAAGTTTGCATAAACTTCTCCAAAGTTTCCTCCAGCTTGCTAGTTCGATCATACAATGTAGGTTGCTGCTGCTGAAACATTGGCTGCCTACCAGAATTTCCTGTCTCTTGCCTCCATCCCCATGGTTGATTTGGGGGATTTCTCCATCCTTGAGGGGTATTGTTTGAAAAATTTCCCTGTTGAACATTCTGCCTGCCAGAGTTTGCCATATACTGTACTTCTTCAGTTGTTGTTCCAACTGCAGTCTGTTGTGAGCAATTCCCATTTACATGGTTTCCTCCACAAAAATCACACCTCAACACTGGAGTTTGATAATTAACAGTTTGTGAGGCCTGAACTGCCTGCAACTGCTGTGGCAGTTTTGCCATTTGCTGAGTCAAAGCTTCCATTTGTTGAGTCATGATTTTGTTCTGTGCTAGAATTGCATCAGTGCTATTCAATTCAAAAACTCCCTTCTTCTGCACACTCTGTCGATCATACTGTGCTTGATAATCAGTTGAGGCTAAAGCATCCATAATTCGGGTGGCACGTTCCACGTCTACTGCCATCATAGTTCCTCCTGCTGCTGCGTCAAGGATCATTTTTGTATCTGGCCTCAATCCATTGTGGAAAATGTTTAACTGTGCAATGTTTTCAAATCCATGATTAGGACATCTTCTCAGCAGCACCTTGAATCTCTCCCATGCTGCACACAAAGCTTCATCTGATCCTTGTCTGAAATTTGAAATTTCTGATCTAGCCTTTATGAAACGGGATGGAGGGAAAAGTCTTTGTAAAAACTTTTCCTCCACATCACTCCATAGACTCTGTTTTGGATGTGATTTCAGCCACTCTTTTGCCTTTCCAGTTAATGAGAAAGGAAACAACCTCATATAAGCAGTATCCTTATCCTGATCTTCAAATCCCATGGTGGTTGCCAATTCGTAGAACGTCGACAAATGAGTATATGGATCCTCATGCTCCATTCCAGTGAATTGATTGGCACTAACCAGCGTCAGGTGTGCTGGCTTTATTTCAATCACTCTAGCTGTGTTAGGAACAGCTATACTGGAAAAATGTTTGGGCCCTTGCTGCAAAGCATAGTCACCCAATACTCTTCTTGGTGGTGGATCAGCCGGATCGACATGACCATTGGCCTCTTCTGCCATGATTTCACCACTAGTTTTGTCCCTTAACTGATTTTTCTGCTCACGCTTTATTCTTTGCCTGAGTTGTCTCAACGTCTTATTGATATCTGGATCAAATAACAACTGTTCTTCTTTACTTTGATTTCTCAAACGCATCAACTGCTGTCTAACAAGAGATTACGATCACAAGAAAGATCAGTAATTCACAATACAATTAATAAAGAAAATTCAATTTCCAATTCTTCACCGTTCCCCGACAACGGCGCCAAAAACTTGTTAACGATTTTCCAGCAAGTATACTGGGTCCACAAGTAATATAATGAGTAAGAGAGTATCGTATCCTCAAGGAACGGAAAGTGTAAATTGACTCAATATCAATTGTATTATGAATAAAGATTTAACAATAATTTGTTTTGGTAACTGAATATAAAAAGTAACTTAAAAGGCAATTAATAAAGAAGAAAAATCAATAATAACAACCTTGGGATTGAATAATAATATTCTCCATTCTCCTATACTCTTAACTGAATTCAATATTGTCTTTTCCAATTATCAATCTGTGCAAATAAAAGCCTTTGCAACCTGATTTCTCTAGCATTGAATTTCATAAATTAAAGTATCTAGCTCTATTCCTAGTTAGCAGATTAATTTAATTAGCATTAAGATCAGTTGCTATGTGTAGTCATTACTCTATAATTCATTCCTGAATTTATAAATGTAATGCATTAATGTTTGATTCTTATTCCAAAAAGTGCTTTCCAGTCACAAAGAGAAATTTAAAGTATGACAATTTAATATAAAACGTTAAACAAAGATAAATTGAATAAAATAATATCAAATAAATATCAAGAGTACAATTGAAGTGGAGAAATTACATTCAATCCCAAGAAGAAAAGAGATTAGCTACGCATGGTAGCCATGAATATACAACGGAAAAGGAAAAAGGAAAATTCTTGATTGCAACAGTGCTTCCAAAGATCTTCCAAAAGATGATCCTTTCATTCATTCTAGCCTTCTTTTTATAAAAGATCCCCGCTGTTTGTTACAAAGTGGTTGTTATTTCGCACTTCACGCTTTAGTGGCGTTGACGCCTTCGTTCAGAACTTCTTTTCTCATTTAAGTGAGTTTTAGCTCAAGCTCCTCCTTTAGCGCAAGCAAGAAGTCACTTAAAATCTATTTTTCTGCTCCTTTCCTTAATTACAGCGTTTCTTATTCTCTCTTTCTTCGAATTTCACCTAAATCTCAACTGCATTCTCTTTCCATAACCAAAAAAGCATTAAATAGAAAAATAACAATAAAATCCCTAACTTAAACAAAATCCCTAAAAATCCTATAATTAAAACAGAATAAATGCTAAAAATCCTAAAAGCTCTATTCTTAATTAACCAATTATTAACAGTTATCAAACGCCATCTCCCCGGTAAGAAGCACTTGATTATCACCCAGGTATCGTGTTCTAATGCACCCCATCGCTTCTCTCAGCATAAACTCACGCAGGGAATCCATAGTTCGACATCGTTCCTACCCAACTCTCCAGAAGCCTATGTCGGCTTCACCGTTTGAACGTTAAAACGATGGCCCTTCCAAACGGCTTCACTCCCTGTATTTCTTCTATTATCTTCATGCTACCAATACTGGTTACCATACTCGCTTTTAAGATTACTTGTAAGAATTCGTGTTCCACATTTTTTCCCCTTCTGTGAGCAACCCAATCTGTTTTATTTTGTTATTCTGTTACGATTTTATAAAAGAATTAATGATGAGATATAACAGAATTAATTATAAGATATCTAGCTATTATTATATAATTATGAAATATCTAACTATTATTATAACCTGGGAAGTTATTATAACCTGGATGTCTCTTGTAAATATACACAGTCTTTACTTACTTTCACTTACATTGTTCTTAATATAGAAATTTGCACAAAAAGGAAAGGAAGTTAAATTATACAATACTTTCACGTGATAATGTCAAAATTAGTTTTCTGATCTATTATGAAAGTACAGTAGGTTTTATAAACCTGATATTTTTATTGAGAACTATACTACATATATTTAATTTTTTAATAATAAAAAATAACTTTCCAGTAGAATGGTTTAATTTCCCTACCCTTATCAATAACAAGTCAACTTTAATAATTATTAAAAATTATAAAATAATATTTAAAATAATAAATTTAAAAAAAAATAAAAAAAAATATAAATAATAATTATACTAATAATATTAATAATAATAATAATAATAATGATCAAAATAAATTCATAAAATAATAATATATAATAAAGCAACAGATTAAATATATTAAATTTTCATATGAAAATATACTCTCATTTTCTGTTTTCAATGTACATTAACAGTGGTTGCTAACATTTAAAAAATTTTAAAGGCAGAATCTTAAAATATAGATTATATTTTATAATTAATTTATATTTTAATTTAACACAGTAATTTAAGTCAATTAATTCAAGTAGATCCTTATTTACCGAGATGTGTGTATTTTATAAATTTTAATTAATTATTCTGATATTTTTTTTTAGTTTTAACTAATATTTATCTTATTTTTAAAATTTATATATTTTTTTAATAAATTTTAAATTCTACTAGTAAATATTTTTTATTCTTGTTTAAAATTTTGTTAATGACTAGTAGTCTCTATAATCAATTATTTTTTTTAATAAAAGATGAGACAAATTAATAATACGTATTTATAACTGGTCAGTCTATTCTAAATATTCTATGACATATAATTTATAATTTATCTATCTCGTACTTTTAAAAAATAATAAATCAAAATGACCTTTAAAGTAAATAAAATCTAATTTAAATTAATTCATTATATAATAAAAAAAATAAAAATTGATCTTTCCATAAAGAAGATTTTGAATGATACTATATGTTAAGAATACCTATATGAGTTTATCAGGTAAACATTCATACTTCAGTTATTTCTATTGTTGAAATAAACATTTGTACTATAAATGTAAGTTGTGGGACTTTTAAACATTCTATTATAGGTTGTGATATCATGTAACATTTCATCGTAAAACAATTAGAAGCTGTGAAGTTGTCAAATAGATATAGAAGTTACACTCCATAACTTAGTCATACAATATGGAAAGCATTTTTCGTGTAATTTGTGTCATTAACTTCTATAATAGTTTTTTCATCATCTTCATAAAGCTCAACTCATTTAATTACTTTTTTTTATTATAAATATTTATAGTACAATTTATTCAAAAATACCTATGTGTTTACTATATAAATATTCATACATGAGTTATTTCTATTATTGAAATAAAATAAGATTAAAATTTTATATTTTTTATGTTAATTTAATCAATTTGTCACCACCATTTAATAAGGACCAAGTTGATAACTGTCTGTCAGAACAAGTTGAATGAGAAAGAATGTAAAAGAACTGATCAAAGTAAGATCCGAACTAGATATTGGAGAGATCACCATCTCTTAATGACTTTCTTTCCTCTATTTCTTCTTCTTTAATCATCATAGACCACTTGTGGAAGAGTTGTATTGTTTTTTCCATCAATATGTAAAAAGTATAAGAAATGTGTAGATGTGAAAATATTTAAATTTTTACTCTTTCATATTGTTAAATTGAAAGAAACTAGAAACAAACATATCAGAAATAAATTATTGATAAACATATTTTTGTTTGTGCGTTCTAACAAAATATCACATATTTCTTTTCTGTTATCTCAATCCTTCATAAAACTGAAATATGAAATATATACAACATTGTTTTCTAAACTTTCTCCTCAAAATATGCTAAACCAATCAATATTTATCTAATATAACCAATCATATTTCACGTGATATTTTCTATTTAAAAATAAAAGATACAAATATATAATAAAGATATACAAGATATGTAATAATCCCAACATCCCCTCTCAAGTTGGAGCATGAAGATCTCGAATGCCCAACTTGCGAAGTAAGAAATAACATTGTTATTTTCCCAACATCTTGGTAAAAGTATATGCAAGTTTCTCATTTGTGGAAACAAAATTGGGATGAATACCCTCTTGAACAAAGGCATCACGAACAAAATGACAATCCACTTCAATGTGCTTGGTTCAGTCATGAAAAATTGGATTCTGAGATATGTGCAGAGCAACTTGACTATCACATTGTATTAACATGGGTGTAGTGTGTATGCCTAAACTAGATAAAATCCCTTTCAACCATTTTAATTCACAAGTAGTCATAGCCAATGAGCGATACCTAACTTCATCAGATGATCTGGAAGCAATATGTTGCTTTTTCGTATTCCAGGAAATAGGAGAGTCACCAAGAAAGATTATCCAACCTGTAAGTGATCTCTGGGTCATTGGGGTAACCAGCCCAATCAGCATCACACCATCCATGTAAACATAGGTCACCTTGATTATGCCACAAGATGTGTTGCACTGGATTCTGTTTCAAATAATAAACAACTTGCAGTGTTGCTTGACAATGATCCTCCCTTGGTTATTGCATGAATTGGGACAAAAATATGAACATTGTAACACAGAAAAATCAGTCGCCCAATCACGTGATGGTACGACTTTGGATCAACAAGCAATATACTAGCAGACAAAGCTAAACGGTGATTTTGTTCCAAAGGAACATGAGTAGATTTAGGTCACAACAAACCAACCTCTGATATTATATCAAGTGCATATTTCTTTTGACACAAAAAATCCATCTGGACTTCTCGCGACTTCAGCACCAGGAAAATACTTCAAGACTCCCAAATCTTTCAAATGAAAACAAGCACTCAAATAGGCTTTAAATCTCGGGATAGTTGTAATGTGATTATTCCCTACAACAATTAGATCATCAACATATACAAGCACACTGATGTGAGTGTTGCCACTGTTCATGGAGAATAAGGAATAATTTGAGTGTTGCTTGATTCCATAAAGTGTCTTTTTCAACTTACACAATTTGCCTAGAATTGAGACTTGGAAAACGGACGACAACTTCATATAGACTTCCTCTTAAAGATCACCATGAAGAAAAGCATTGTGGACGTCCATTTTACTGGTCATAGGGTGTTGTCTGTGCGCTGGTGCACGAGGCCACCTTAGACAATACATGTTTTCATTTGGGCAGAAGAAGTTATAATACATATGGTTTTGTTTGAAGATATTTTGTATCAAAAGTTTTACCTTTTGGCCAATGGAAAACCATGTCCAGTGTTACGTTCTTCAACTTTTAATGGCGACCAAGATCGTGATAAAGATTTTATGTGTTCCAATGTCCAACATTGAAGAAGTAACATGCATCCACCAATGTTCTCTTAGTTAAAGTCTATTCTGTAATTTAAGGTATGGTAAAGGCAGACCAACACAATTGAACCCCAACTATGATTGGAGATGTTATTCAATTAAGCTAATTGCAATAAGTACATCAAGTTCACTTTGTTGCCTGATGTGTTTGGCATCAACAAACTCCCAATAAGTGTAAGAATATGTGCTTGTGCATAGTATACGACCACATTATCCATCACGTCATTCGAGAGGTGCGGAAATGTGTTGTTCAACCAAGACAATTTGATAGTGTTTCCTAATACAACATTTGCTAGAGGGATGGCTTGAAACAAATGTCCACATGCCACAATCAAATGGCCACCTATTAATCCAGTCACAACTTCATCATCAATTGGGAGACCTAACTGTAATCCTACATCCTCTCAAGTCATAGTTGCTTCGTCATGTGGAAGATGGAAGGTATGTGTCTCCATCCTCCACCTCTCCATTAATGTAGTTACCACGTGATACTTAATTTTTGTATAGGTAAATGTCAATAGGTGACCAAATCTAGCAACGTCCGTAAGAGTTTTAACCTGTGGGTTAACCAAGTTGGCATGTTTTGTGACGGATACTGCATGTCTTTTGGGTTGACGTAAATGTTCATTCTCCTCCCAAAGCGCTTTTGTTACGTGTTTATTTTGTAAATGTAACAAAGACATATCAAAAGGGAGTCTACTGTTATAAGTCATTTCTACAGAATAAACAAAAAAGTCATTTGTTCATGTACGTTAAATTATATACAATCAATACTTTTCTTTCAATTAATTTAACAAAAAAATAATTTATAACAATTTGGTCCATAATATATACATGGGAAACCCATGGTCAGAACCATGCTATAAAGGTAGAGCTTTTGAAGTGGGCATTGCATATGAACTTCAAGTGCTTCGTAACCTCATATTAAAACCAAAATTTCAGTTAACGAAAATCTTGAAAGATTCGTAATGACTCCATGGTGTGTTAGAGGAAGTTCTACATATATTGAAGATAAGCCTATCATCTGTGATTCGGTTGATGATTTCAAACGAGCACCAGGATTTCATTCAATGTTATGCCCACATGATCTACACATCCTACTCAATCGTTTAGTAGATTTGGTCAAAATATTCAATTTGAGCTCTTTGAACGCATGTGTTTCCATATCACATTGATCTTGCACAATGCATCAATTATGGCAACAATTGCCAGTGGTGACTAAGGGCGTCTTTCAGTAAAATTCGTCAACATGAGCTTAGTGATTTGGACTTTACTCTGGGACTCCAATGTGTCACCGCTTTGGTGAGTCACTAAGTGCATTATTGAGTTAACTCCGATTTATAACTCGTATGGTTGTCCCTCCAGGAAGAACACGAAGTTCTCATCCCCTTGTTTGCTCTATTGCCTTGCACTGAATCTTTTGAACTACTGGAAAAAGACTATGATAACCCATTCATCGCTTTAAAAATCAAAACCTTTGAAGATACATCTTCTACCTGCTGTGCACACCAGCGCCGTTGCATCTAGTTTGAGACCATTTCTTCTTCGATCAATACCGGACCTAACGTCTCATTTATTTTGATTTTCATCTTGATCGTAGCATCAACGTGTAAAAGGAGCCTGACTTGAACTCTTGTATATTCGAGATTTTTTCCATAGAGTGGTTTCTTTATCTATTGAGATTAATATTCCTATTGTAGCGGTGACCTTCCCGAAACATTATTTACGTCACATTGATAGGAGTACGCTCCATATCCTAACCCATCTAATCTTGTTACCAAGATACAAGTTTTCTTCCCAATAGTTTACAAATTCAAAAATGGTTTCCAGCCAAGCCTTGTTCTCTTCAACAACTTTTGTTACCATCCCCGTGATAAGCACTGCATTGTCATCCATGTAGCACAAACGGATAAACCCAAGTTTATTCAGAATAAAACATTCCTTTAAGTTTTCTAGATCATCCCTATTGTGTAACTTTCTATCTAAGCTTCTTGTCAGTTAGTCCTTTCTCTCCTTTGTCCTCAACCTTTCTTATTGTTTGTCCTCTCACAGCCTGTGCATATGATTGAGATTTCACTCTAGTACAAAAAACGCTTTCTATGACAAGATAATACGTCGATTGATATGATTTAGTGTATATTTGATGGTAGTGTTCTTACACTGTATAGACTTATCATAAATTTAGGATTTTAAAAATTTAGGACAAAAAAAACTTCAAACGACCATAACTTTTTGATAGAGAGTGATAAACTATTTAGTCGTCTTAGGTTTTCAAAATAAAACTAAGTTCTCCTAGTGTAGAATAGGATCAACCTAAGTCTAATCCAAGGAAACAGAAACACATTGATTTCATTGAAAATTTTCTTTCCTTGACAAGCTGAAAAAAAATAGAGGGTTGGCATTAAAATTGAAACAACAATTGTAAAACATAATTTTAAACAACAACAGTAAATAAAAGTTGAGTAAAAGAAAGCCAAATTCTAAAACTGAAAAATTAGTAAACGAGTAAAAGAAAAAAAAAGAACAAGAAAGAAAGTAATAGAAATCACAAAACAGAGCCAAGAAAGATAAATGCAAGAAAAAAATCATGAATTGCAATATTCAATTTCTTTTCGAAGTAAACAAAAATCAAAACAAAAGAATGAAAAAAAAAGAATAATAAGGTGCGGAATTGAAATAAGCATGAAAAAGAAAAGAAAAAGTAAAGAACATAAACCCTAATTGAAATCCCAAAATCCAATAAACATACAATCATTTTGAACACAAATCGTAAATGAAGACAATAAAATGAAAATAGAAATTTTGCTGGCAATTGAGCGGATAGAATGAAGCAAAGAAGAAAAAAGTTTAAGGAGTGATTCTTCCTGCACCTCCATGACGACTTCCTACACCTCCATACTAATTGCAATTTTACTAAAATACCCTTTTAAATTTTGTTAAAGGTCAAAATTACCCTTATTCTTTTTCTCTCTCACACACGCACCTCTCCTCTCACATTTCATCACCGGCGAGCCTGCACCTCCATAGCAGCGTTGTCTCTGCTTCTTCCACGTCCAGCACCATTTCTGCCCCACTTCTGCCTTGTTCCACGTCCAACACTTCCACAATACCTTCTTCCACGTCCAACAGCAAACTCCTCTCTCTCAAAGCATCCTCTGTGAGTGAGTGAAGAAATTAATGCACCAGCACTACCAAATTCAAGCTACATTGCCAATTATATCATCAATTGAAGTAAAGGTAAGGTGTATTGTACGTTTAATTTCAATTTGGAGTGAATAATTTAGGATTTGGTGGCGGATGACGGCAGTGGTGTAGGTTGTTCGTCGGAGAAGGAATATGTTGCGGGTTGTGTAACCCACAATGCATTCGTAAGTTCAAATGCATTGCGGGTTACACAACCCGCAACATATTTTAATTTTGAAAATATGTTTGTATCCCAGTTGAGTATTTTGTGCATTTTCAATATTTTCTTTGTTTTGTTTCAGAAATATGGCAAGAACTAGAGGAGGTCGAGAGAGACCGACAGCTTCTGTAAGGCGAGGAGACAGACGTTATGAAGTTGTTGAGGTAGGGGGATTCCCAGGTGGTCCTTCTGATTGTTCTGTTTTGGTTAGTTACCCTCATCATATTGCGTTTACACTATGGAATGGTGAGGTAAGATATTTACAAATTTTTGTACTGTGTTAGTGCTTGGATTAAATTTAATTAGTTACATGAGTATTAGGAATATGAATTGTATTTATTTGTTTTGTATAGGAACGGGGAGAATTGAGATTGGTCTCCCATGGAAGAAAATTTAATAAATTTGGCATTCCTTGCCC
>Ga0209700_106922_pt1 | contig 16782 bp, 9 predicted proteins | sample SiratroredBW_FD_187528 | JGI IMG/M metagenome (GOLD analysis project Ga0209700, IMG submission 187528) | Root nodule microbial communities of legume samples collected from California, USA - Siratro red BW (SPAdes) (version 2) | ecosystem: Host-associated > Plants > Roots > Nodule | place: USA...
TAAGAAGAGGAAAAAAAAAAAAAAAACAGAAAATAAGAGGTAGCAAGGGAAGCGCAGAGAGATAAGGATTTTATACTGGGTGTGGTAGCCGAATAAGAATTGGGGGAATTGGTATTAATATTGGCTATGCTGAGTGAAAGCTGGTTCTTCCTAAGGCAAGGTGTTCTCTAGATCTTTTTCTTATTTTCTTGGATTGCAGTTTTGTAACTTTAACACAGATTTATACCCTTGATATACTTCTAATTCAGTAGCTAGTGTCAACATTACTCGAGTTTATTTTACCATTCCTCTTTGGGATCCAAACAGTTTGCCTTTCAGTTTGATCATTTCTCTACTTGGACAAAATAACAGATAAATAAATAGCAAATAAAAAAGCCCCAGTAAGATAATATTAGGATGTACTATGATAGATATCAAGTACTTTGCAAATGCAAATAATGAAATTGAAAACAATAACAAATCAAACATATAAGGACATCGCAAGTTTTATTCTTGTTGGACAAAGATAAAGGTTTGGTCAATCAACAGTATACACAGGAAAGCACATTACCTGTATTTCTCTGAGGAGAAGTCTCTCTATAACATTGAAGGAATCCACAATTTCCAATTCAGACAGTCTAGAAATAAGCTGTTGGATGTCAGTTTTCATTCTGGCTTGCCTCCATAATCTACCTTGTTCTTGTTCAGCAACAGCACGCCTCCTCTTGAACCATGGCATAAAGTTGGGTCCATGTAGGAATCGCCTGATGAGAGTATTCAAGCAAATCATAAGAAGATAATAAATTTAATAAGAACTGCAAATTCAGTGTAAGGTCATAAATTCATAATGTAAAATACTACATTAGCGAGAGGTTTGAAGCAAATGCTGGTACATGATCGATAAATGGTGCAAACATGATTATTACCTGTATAAGTCAAGCCAATTAGATCTCATTCGCTTTAATATAAACTTCCCTGGACCTCTTGCCGATAAAGTTGCAAGAAATTCATCACCATTGAATGGAGGTAGAGAAGGAGGGTCTATATAAGGAGAAGATCCTTCTGATGGTGTTGATGTCCTAAAATATGGGCTAAAAGGAGCCAAAAAGTTGGTAGTGAGCTCCAAGAAGTGTCTCCGTAATATCTCATTGTTCACAACAGACATTGACTCCTCAACTCTTGGTGAAACCCCAGCATCTATAAGCCTATTTAAGATAGAAGTGTCTGGCTTAGTTGTTGCAGAATAGGTACTCCAAATGGCTTCCTTATGTTCTGTCATGAGACAAAGAGGACCATCTCTCCGCAGTCTAACTGCACTCAATAAATTTGAAGGAGAGAACTTTTTTAAGGAAAGTTGTTGAAACCCAAGACCCTCTGGTCTGCCAGAAATTCTCCCAGTGGACCTACTCATAAGAGCAAGCCTGTTTGAATTAGGAGGAGGACTTCCAACTGAGACAATGTGCGGGATGTTACGCAGAGCTTTGAGGAAGAAAAGGTTTGTCACCCCTAGAATCATTGGTGGGAAAGCTTCACCTTCTTGGATTGAGTTCAAGCGTGCAAAGACCGGATCATGAATTGTAAAATAAGGCCTGAAATCAACACTGCAAAGTAATGGAGCAACCAAACTCACAAGACTAGCTACAGCCTCACAACATTGGGGAGGTGTGGGGGCAATGATGAGAATTGGTTCACCAATGAGTAACAACTCCCACAACAGCCAAAGCTGCAATAAAATCCCTCGGAAGGAACCAAAAAGATCTGAATCATGAAAAAGACCCTGTGGAACAGGCTGGTTATTAGGAACAAAGGGTGTCATAGAAGAAGCTCCCTCTTCAAGAAAAATTTCACCTTCCACAGGCAAACTATGAGCAGGTGGCAAATTCACTTTAAGTGTTGCATTTCCAATAGGAAGATCCATCACCTTACCAGGAACAGGAGCAGCCCATTTAGAAACATAAGCAGCAATATGCTCCAATGCTTTCTTACCTATGTCAAAAAACAAAGGGCCTACAATTTGCAACAAAGGTCTAAACACACTTGAATAAGGATTATAAGACAAAATGACAACAGATTTCTGCTCCCCGCCTCGCTTTAACCGCTCATCGTGTCTCTGCCTGTTAAACACATAACCATACAAGAATTTAGAAGCATTGCTACCATCAGCAACACTCTTTTCCTCTAATGACTTCTTAAGAATCCTGCGAATTCGGAAAAAGAAGATACAATCGTGAATGCTGGATCGGTTCTGGTGCTGTGAAACGGAATCAGGAAAGGAACTATAAGCAATTTCAAGCTCCTCATCGTGTGAAAGACAACCCTGTGGATAACACTCTTCCACAAGCTGGCCTTGTTCAAGATCAAACCTTATAGCACAAAAGGCAACAACCCATTGTTGCAATGATTCTGAATCAACACTCGGGCTCACTTCCGTTCTCACTGAAAACGAAGGAGACCTACTCATATCTTCCAAAATATAACACAAAAATTGCACACACCAACCTCAGTTTCCTGCTACAAAACCAGCATTATCACATTCATTGGTCAACGGGGCTTAATTTCTAAGAGAAACCCAGATGAAAAGGTGGAAATCTGAGAATTGGGTTTTATTCTCCAACGCTAAAAGCGCAAGATTTATGGTACACCTAAGGACAACCTTGCTTAACTACTTGTTCTTGTTACTCTGGGTAGCAGATTGGGGAACGAAAAGGGTTGCAGAAGATCCAGGATTTAGGAATCGATACCAAAATCAGATTAATTGACTGATTGATGAAGATCTGGGAAATGGGTACCTGAAAATGAAAGGGGGTGGCTCAAATCCAAATTGAGAAATTGTATGACAGGTGTAGGAAAGGGAAAGGGTATTGCAAATGGATGAAGAAGGGTAATATCACACTTTGGAAATTTAAGAGAAATAGAATTAGTGGGATATTTTGGGAATTTAATAGAAATAGAATTTGTTAGATTTGCAGTTTGATTCAAACTTTCAATTCCAAATCCAAGCTGCTTTTTGTTGGAAAAACAAGTAGCTAAAATTTTGGAAACACTTTTCCTTACAAGACACGATTTAAAATCTAATCACATGCTAATTTTTTAGTCAACAATAAAATTTATTTGAATTAAATGTGTTCCTGAATTGTAATTATAAAATTTTAAATTAATTTTAAAGTATTAGTTACATTTTATTATTTTAGGTAAAAAAGAGATTTTTGAAAATAACTAAACGTTTTAACACTTCTATTTATGATTTTAATTTTTATATATTATTAAATAAATGTTTTTGAAAAAGAGTAAAGATATGAATTTAAGCAAATGTTTATTTTAGTTATGTTAACATAAATAATTTAATTTTCAATTAAATATATACATACAAAACTCATTTTAATTTTTTTTTAATTTCTTCTAACATAAAAAAAAAAACTTTTCATTTTGTGTAATAAATAAAATAACTTTAATGATAAATAATTCAATAACATAATTGATAAAAAATGTATCAATTAACATAAAGTGTTAAAGAAAAAAGTAAAAGAAAAGAAAGAATTTTAAGTAAAGAGAGGGAAAGAATAAAAAATGAATAAATATTTATAAGATTTATTCTATTAATAGTCATTATGTTGGGATGTTTTCATAAGAAAGTATTATTACTTTAAAAAATATTTATATTGATCTATTTATAATGTTTATTTATAATGCTTAACAAAAAACCTACTCTTTTAAATGAACAAGATTTGATTTCTAATTTAAAAATAAAATTAAAAAAAAATAAAAAAATATGTTTTTGTTTTTAATTGAATATCCAAAGCTATTTAACAAAATATTCTTAAAAATATTTTTCCTCATTGCTCTAAAAATAGTATATGAGAAGCATTGAGGTAAAAGCAATTTTACTATTCACTTTAAAAAACTCTTTTGCTTTTTGTGCTCTCTTTTTTTAAATCACAAGAGTTACTTACCTACATTGGTGTCCTTAATACTTTCTAATGGCTTCCTCCTCAAACCTTTCCAAATCTTGCACTATAACTCAAGGCCATTTATATTTATTATCCAATGAACTTCTCGAGGTTAATGGCTATAAGTACACACTAAAAGTTAGTTGTAATTCTTTCATTTTTCCATTGGTTATTGTGCTTTTGTAGGTCCTGTTATGTGTAAGTTTAATGTTAAGTCTATAAAAGATGTATTTTCTTCTTTTGAGGGTTTGAGTCATATCCATGATGAGTAAGGATAAACTTTTTAAATAATGCTACAAAAGGATTTCATTACAGACTAACATTGAAACAAGAGGCTTACTAGACTTAGCTTGAAAGAGCAAAAAATGTATATGCTGACCACTAGAAGAAAGTTGATATATATGACTTCATTCAATTGAGTAAGTTTGAGATCTCAACATTTGATATGTGGATGTTGTTAGTTGTTTTTTCATCTATAAAACAAAGATTTATGTGCGTTCAAGTTATCTTGTAGCCTAGTGGCACTTACACTACTTGATATTACAACAATAACAAAGTTAAAACCTAATAGTGAATGTTATACTATTAGTTCATTTAAAGCTAATCTCAATTTTTTTTATGAAAGCAATTGAAGTCAAAAGGCTTATAGTTATTTTATCTGAAGTAATTATGGAAATGACCCCAACAATGTTGTCTTTGAAGCTGAACATGCCACATTTTTAAAATTTTGGTTAGCATCTTAAGTTTTTTTGCTCGAAATCTATTAAAGTGACTTTAGTTTCTACCATTTAACTCGAGTACTTAATTTAGGCAAGTTCATAATTTGTTTAGTTAAATTACATACTGCATTTTACCTTATTAAGATGCTCAAAATGTTACAATCATTAAAACCTAGTATTAATCTCTTTGAACCATCATGGTTTATTCAATTATGGTTAAATTCAATTTTGGAGAAGCATATTCCTCCAACTAATAAAGAAGTACCATCTTATCCTCTCTTTGGGCAAGGCTATTGTCTAGAAAATCCAAAACTAGGAGAGAGATTTACAAGTCTTAAACTTCTAAGTTATGTTGATTTTAACATGAATCTTACTGCTTCCTCGAGAATTTTATATTCAAGGTCCAACTTGGCTACACAATTAATTCCCAATCGAAAGCCTTAGACTTCAACAAAATTTAATCTAGACATGGATCTTTTTCTTGACTTGGGATACTTTTGTATCAGGACTTCGTGCAAAAGTTGTCAAATTCTTCCTTAACTTCGATAAATGTTGGCTCAACAGTTTGGTATAAGAAAATGTATGTCAATTCCTTAATTTTTGAATCACCACATTTAAAAGGTCTCACTGTCAATGAAAAGACTTTATTAATTGGATTATCCTCACTTTTACCCAAATTGAGTCTTTCACTTTACCCTTATGCTTTCAATAATAATTTTTGTAATAAGGAATATTTTATTTGATGATCAACGTGCTACAGCGCAAAAGACATAAATGTAAGAATGATTTTATCAAAGCTAACAAATTCTCCTAATTTTCTGTAGGACTTAGGCAAAACTCGATGAGGTAACTACAATCAACATTGTGAAATTGTGATATTCAAGAAATTTTACAAAGAAATATGACCCACAAAATATATATAATACTATTAAGAGAGTTAGGTTTTCCCTAAATGAGAAGGCTAACCAAAATGCTAGCCTTAGAAAAATAATAAACCCTTTAGGTGGAACATGTTTCGAGAAATATTGTCCAAATAACTTGTCCATTTTTCCTTTCGCACTTTTTTTGTTGTAACTAAGCCTTTAACTCATCATAAATGGGTTCGAGACTTCAGGAATATTAGACTATTTTAACAAGCATGGGAAAGGAAAAAACCTAATGATGAGCACTAAGTTATATTACTTCCCCAATAACACCTTTATTAAGTAGGGTGACAACTCTTGAATCAATTTAACCTCTCTCATAGTGATATATAAGCCTATTTTGTTTACAGACTCAGTTATACTTAAACACATCTACATCAATCTCTTTTTTCACATTGAGTAGGAATTACAACACCTTTGATGATATAAGTTGTTAATCAAGAAAAAAGCTTGAACACTTTTCTTTAGTCATCCGTATTTTTCTTTTGCCACTTTGATTATGGCCTCATCCTCGATTCTCAACTCTTTTACAAGTCATCTAGTTTTCATATAATCAACATCCCTCTTTATTTGTATGTTTAATCCTTCACGTGGATTCATCCTTAAAAATACTGACAGTTGAGTCTTCTTGTTGAAATCTTGTGTATCTTTAAAGAAGAAATGATTAGTTAAGGTCATTGCCTTAGGAGGACACTGAGCATGAGAAACATAGGCTACAAAATCATTTTAGACAACATTCATAATTTTGGGATGCCCATTTCGATTCCATAAGAAAAATTTTTTATGCAAAGTTGAAGAGATTGTGCCAGCTTTATGAATCATTCCCTTCCTAAAAATATATTGAAGTTGGTTTGAGAATACAATATTATTATATCAAAATTCAACAAACCATTTTATTGATTTTGATTATGTGCTTAAATAGAAAAATGTTAAAACATAATTCTTTAAGTATAAGATCATGTAAGACCCAAGTGTTCAGTTTAACTTAACAATCAAGAGTTATGTGACTGAACTAACACAAATATTATATGTTGTATGCTTTGTGGATGCAAGAATTTTGCTCATACTTTTCATTTGATAAGCTTTTTGCTTGAAGAGATGTAAGCACATATATTTAGTTTGATAATATTTTGTCTTAGACAAACTATAAATATACTTCATTTGACATAAGCAAGCCAAGCATTTTACACATCAAACTTATAAATATTTATTTTATGCTTGCAGGGAATTGTTGCTTTTTCTTTTTGTCAAAAGAATCTTACTAACATTTTGTCAACATCAAGCATGTTAAAAGCTACTCCAAACAAAAAGTTTTTATGAAAAAAATACAGGATGTGAATGCTAGGGAGTTAACTAGTTTCATTAGGTCCTGTGCCCAAACTACCTATTTATGTGTTTGTTATATTCTAAAAGTGTTTCCAAAATAACAATGCATTTAATGCTTAATTAAAACATTTAATGCGTTTCAAAGCTTCATGCATGGTTAGACTTGAGAAGAGACATTAGATTTGTAACAAGTTTTTTTTTTCTTCTCAAGATCTATATAAAGAATATCCTTATTATTAAAACCTAATTTCATCCTAATAATTAAATAACATTAAATTTTCTTCTTAATTAATGAAAATAATGTCTATACAATTGATCATTAATTTGATAAAATGATAAAATTTAAAAATATAATAAAATTATTATAAAAAGTTTTTAGGAAAAAATATATAAATCTTTTGATAATATAAAGGTTTTACAAAGATTTAAATTTGAAAAATAATATAACAATTTGTTAGTTTCTATTTTATAAAAATTTCAAATGTAAAAAATATACATTTTATATTTTCTATTATTTTAATTTTATTTTCAGAAAAAAATTTAAAAAAAAAACATTTTGGACCCCAGCCCATTTACCTTTGTTTGCCGTAGTTTTTGTTTTTTCAATAAAAATAAAACATTCACAAAAATAAGATAAATTCTTTATGCACCTCAATACACTCTTCCTGCACCACCATAAACCACGGAAAAATACCAATATGCCCCTAATTGAAAAATAGGAAAATACGTAAATGCCCTTCACCTCCTTCACCTCCTTAACCCACTGGCAATGTCATTCTTGTTCATCCGTTTCGTGTTTCTTCCTTCACAGTTCATCCATTGCTCCATTGCTCCATTGCTTATTGTTGCAACATCCCATTAATCTTTTTTACCTGTTCACCGTCGTCACACCTTCACCTTCAGTGAACATTGTGCCTGTGCGTGTCTGAATTACATTGCGTGGAAAAACAGTGAAGGAGAGGAGGCAAAGATATCAATAGAAGGTTCAAACAAGTGAAAGGTAAGAAATTTTTTATGTTTATTAGTAATGTGTGAGTAGTATTGATAATTAGAGTAGGTAATTTAGTGTTTGGGTGGTCGCCGAGGGTGAAGCTGCGTCGGAGAAGACGATATGGGTATGAATTGGATGCCCCGTATCTGATTTACAATTTTGAAATAAATTGTAAATCGGTTGGACTCACCCCACTGGCCATCCGATTTACAATTTTTTTTTAAATTTGTAAAACGGATGGCTAGCCATCCGATTTGTAAATTGTAAATCAGATGCCACCTCCCCAGTTTGCATCCGATTTACAATTTACAAATTGGATGGCTACCCATCCGTTTTACAAATTTAAAAAAAAATTCCTAAGCGGATGACTTTCATCCGAGTGCCCTACGTATCGATGAAAATATATCGAAATGCAAAAATCTTACCTCTCTGTCGTTCTTCGTCGTCGATTAATATTTTCTACACGTTTAAGAGGCTTTTCCACCGTTTAATGCACCTATAAACCTTCAAAAACAACTTCCTCTATGAACAATTATAGACCAATTTCGCACTATGCGGGCACTGTTATGATACTGTTCAAACGTTCAATTTCTATTTCAAAATTGCTGAAGGACTTTCTAGTCATTTCCAAAGGACAATTTTGTCATTTTGAAAAAATATGGAGTTACGGGAAGAGTGTATTGGGGTGCATAAAGAATTTGTCCAAAAATAAAAGGATAAGGCAGTTGTCACCCTCCGAACAAAATGTCCACCGCAACCCACCACACAGGACCACCTACATGCCACCACCCACATAACAAATAGCAGCGCAAACTGCACACTCCAGAGGAAAAATAAAAAGAGAACCAATTTACGAAAACAGAAGAAAGAGAAAGACGATGCAGTTTTTTCATTTTCAATAAAATTTCAATTTATAGATGGATGCATCAAATCTTAAAATATTATTATTTTTATAACGTATACATTTGTCAAAGTAGAGTCAAACCAAGTAATGGTATCAACGTATTATAACTGTTTTTCTTTCTTCTGATAAAATGTCTCTCCTTTTCTCTGAACTCCACAATTTGAATGATATTTTTACCTTTAAGATCGTACAAGTCAAAAAAAAAAAAAAAAAAAAAAAAGTTTCATATTGATGAAGTGTAAAAAAAATGTATGGAGGTGCATGAAGAAATGACCACTCTGAACCATTTCCTTCCATATTCTATATGGGCTCAACAGAATCATGCCTACTATTTCTACTGTTTTTTAATATATACTCTAATGTGCCCGTCTAATTGAGATTTTCTTAACATAGTGATTTGGGTCATATATAAAAAAAATTGTAAGAGAAAAGTTAATAATATATTAAACGAAAATTAACAATTTATGTGTGCAATAATAATGCTATGAAAACAAACAAATATGTATAGATTTTTACTTTAATGGAAAAGTTACTCCGGATCTCACAACTATTACGATATTTTTACTTTAGAAAGATTAAATTAACTGACACTTTGAGCCTTCAATAAAATCATATTTTTTTACTTCATTTCTAAATTAATTATGCGATGTATAATATCGCTTGAAAGTCCAAAAACAAATTCAACAATCGATCTTCACAGCAGAAAAAAATGATCAACACTAATTAGTTAACAGATTTTTCTACCAGTAATACAATTATTTATTTATTAAATAGTACAAGTACTATAATTATTTACAAGTTTTTTATTTATATTAGAATATACATATATACATAATTATTGATAGATAATTTTATTAACTGTGTCCTGGTTTCAACTGGAAAGAACAATCAACAAAACCGAATTCTGATATTGCGTGAATGCGTAGAATTTGTAGGAGTACCCTAATGAAAAAAAGTTTAGTTACCTCTTATGGTAAGGCCCTTATATGTGGGAAGTTTGTAGAATGTGGTTGGTAACTTAATGTAATGCCCTAATGTCTTTTCTAGTGGTCCACACTCCATAAAGGTTGGTCCTCTGCAGATATATCATATATGCTTATGCTTGGTTGCGAATCATAATCCAAAGATATTTTAGATGTGGAGAAAAAAAAGCTAAGCATTTTCTAGTTACCACCCATATATTTATTACATATCATAACATAGATCCCTTAAACTCAATGGGTGATCACACAAAATTTAAGTATAAGTGTTTTTGTGTGGAATGGAAAGACGTCTTCTACTCTTTTTTGTTAATATGGTAATTCTATTTATTATCTTCTTTGATCTAGGTTAGAATAAAGGTATATGTAAAAAGTTCTTTCTAAAGCTCAAATCAATATTCTATAATCAAAGTATTTAATATTATTTAAAATCATTCATTTCACTAGATAATATCAATCCATTTTATAGAAGTAGTGAGAGTCATAGAGGTTGGTCTTGTATTATCACGGTTTTTTAGATCAATTCTATTTAGTTTAATTGTACATACTAATTTTAATTATTTGATTACTCATTTGTCATTTTAAAACTGATGTTGGCGCATGTACTGCTTCTATCTATTGTCTCGACCATGTGTAATAAAGAATGACTCATATTTAATTTTTCTTGTTATCAAGATGGTAACTAATATGCTTCTCATCTTAAAAATATCATAAATAAACATAACAGGAAATTTAAATAATGTGAAAATTTAGAATAAAAGTTTTATGTCATCACTTACCCAAAAATTTGACATAATAAATATGTGATAAAATTTTTAAGATTTAGAGAAGATACTAAAGTAGGTGTTTTGTATCCTTATTTTATTGTTAAAATTTAATTTATGATTAATTTTAGAGATTTTAATAATGAATAATACAATAATATTTTCATGAAATTTTTTGTTATTGTGTGCTTTTATATTGTAATAAAATGTTTAATTATACCAATCAAGGGTAGAATATTATTTTTTTAAGTTTCTTTTGTTATGTTAGTTTTCTTTGTTTCCATTTTTTATTTTATTATATTCTCATTTTTTTTTGTATTTTCATTTCTTTACACAATCTTCTTAATTGATAATTTTGTATTATAATTTTAACATATTACAAAAAAATGGAAAAATAATTTATGTATAACAAAGAAAAATTAAATTTCTTAAAATATTGGTCACCTCTAAAGAAGAAAAATGTGGTGAAGAAGATGTAGAAGACTCACAAATGGAGAGAAAACTCTTCCAAAGCAAGTTGTGTGACAATGAAGGGATTACATGCTTATATAAACATGTTTACATAAATTGAAAGATAAGGGAGATGTTTGGTTGTTGTTTAAATCCTTTCAAACAAAACCATTACAAGAAGATGAAAAGTCTAGACTTTGTTTAGTTGGTTCTCCTAAATTGCCAGTCCTTATTTTTGTGTTCTATCCTTGTAACCCAACTAACTTTCTTTTATTTTTATTCTAAAAAATGAAAATATTTTACCTATATTTTTATTTAGAATGAGATTATCATAATTATTTATATGTCTAATGTTTTCTTCAAACTTATTGTTCATTCTCTTTGTATATCTTTGTTCATATTCTTGAAAGTGTTTTGCAAAGTTTTAGTTCTTTATTTATTTTTTCTTAAATTCTTATAATAACTTCTCTTTATATTGATTAAGGTTCCTCTTACACTAAAATCACATTACAAAATATTTACCTATGATAACCACATATCTAAAAAATCATATTTTATACTTTAACTATATAATCAAAACTAAACATAAAATTTTTGGAACTTTAATCTAACAAATATCACTCTAAACTTTCATATTAATTCATGTGATCTTGAAATATGAACTATTCAATAATTTATCACACTATATAGAAATCCAATAGAATAATCTCATATAATAAAACATATTTTTAATCATTCGTTATTTGCTGATGTAATAATTGACCTTACTCGTTAATCATCAAATGATTTTGAATGTTGTCACTTACTCCAAAAAAAACCAAATTAATATTCAAGCTTCCATTGAAGACTCAAAATTAGAAATTAGAAAACATTAAAGATGAAAAGCTAAAAAATTGTCTATTTTATAGATTTTAACGTGTAGTAGTTAGTATATGTAGGAGATATTCCAAAAAAGCTTTTGGTAATGTGAAAGAAAAAAGAGATTGAAATGATGACGGAGAAAGGATAAGCACGCATGGGAAGGAGAATCAACAACAAAATTCCAAAGAGGAAGAGATAGAGATTCACATGCAGGCATCCACAGACTAGAGCTGATGGCCCTTCTCTTTTTACTGAAAGCGACGTTCCTCACAAACCCAGTCAAAGGACCATTGCCTCCCACTGCACATCACACAGTGCAAGCTCGTTAAGACCATCCAAATCAAATTATTGCACTTTCTCAACATTTTTTTTTTAAATTTACATCATTAAATAATTAAATTGAGACAGATTGACTAAAAAGTTTATTCAAATTACACAAATTAAAAAAATTATTTTATAGAAGATCAAAAACAAATTTATCCTAAATTTAAAAGTTTTAAAATATGTTTAAGCCTTTTTTTCTTACATTTTTTTACATTATTTTAATATTTCTTTTGTTGTTGAATGCATTTTATGTTACTTGATTTAATAACTTTAGTTTATGCTATATTTTATAATGTTATCTACTAATAAAAATATATATTGAAGAAAGCATATTAATACTGTCTCTTTTTATTCTTAGGAATAGAGATGACTAGAAAGGTGGAGGCAAGGACTGATTTATGGGAAGGCTGACGTCAGTATGGTCCTACCTTTCTTGAATTATTACTTTTTCAAAAAATATACATTGATTATAACATGTTAATTAAAACTTGTTTGAATTATTTATTTGATTATACAGTTATCTCTATTTTAATTTTTAATTATTATACGAGAAAAGTGTAAATTTTATTTCTTTTATATTTTTCGTCATCATTTTCTATTGTAATTTTATACTGTCTACTTTTAATGAATAACAGGGATCAAAATGTAAATTTTATGAATAAATATTAAAACCTAAAATGATAGTGACTATAAGGACTAAATATAGTAATTTAACCTTAAAAATTTAGTCTCAGGACACATTTACTAATGCAATTCTATATGTTAATACACATAAATCCATGGGTTGAGTTCTAAACAAATTGTTCTTTCAGAATTACTTGTGAATAGACTCAATAAGTTTCAACTTCATTATAAATTTGTAAACAGTAAAGCAAAATTATACTTTAAATGCTGCCAACATATTAAAATGTTTTAAACCTAATAAAAGATATATATACATATGAATTTTGATATTAAAAAAAAAAGGTTTGGAAAACATAATAATGTCCAAAATAGACCCTGAAAATTGTGTGAATGTTCCCATAAAAAGTGAAGGCATGTGAAACCCCTAGTCCAGACTATTGGGTGTGGGACAAAGCATGAAAATGTATGTGAAAAGGAGGGTCTGGTAGAGTATAGCAAATGAAAGGTGATTGGAGAGGGTGAAGTGAAGTGAGTGATGTGATGAGATGAGGGGGTACAAGGGAGGGGGTGGAGCTCAGTTTGTTGCCTTTAGTTCCCTGTCAACTCGCACATGCGCACCACGTGAAGTGCCACAACTTTCAACTTCTTCCATCCACTCATTTCTTACATTGTATGTATCATCCCAAACAACCTTAGCTTTTTCCTCAAAAGCAAACATTATCAAAATTTAATAAAGCTACCTAGGTTCTTTGCCTTCAATAAAATGCCCTTCTCTTCTCCCCCTTCTTTATCTCTCACACACACCACATATAACCATCTTTACCCCTCACTCTCCTTCTCTCTCTCTCTCTCTCTGATGATCAGTGTTACTGTTTGTGCTGTCTTTCTCATACTGCAGTACTAGTCTGATACATTGCCAATTGTACAATTACTATATGTTCATTCTTCACCCCCACACATACACTTGAACACAGGCACACACATGTTGCATCATTAAATGCTGTCTACCTCAGTTACTCTCTACTAAGCACAAACTATCTCCAATTAATTTTCTTGCTGCAGGGATAAATAAGCGAAATCCTTCAACACAAGAGGAGAGTGAAGTACACGTCATTCTCAATCGTTTTCCTCATAGTCCTATCTACAACCTGCTGCACCAGCTTCTCCAAGGGTAGGGTTGTTTGGTGCAATATGCAATCTCAAACTTCAGATACGCTTCACTCTCACTATGGGAATGAACCAATTTCCTATTATGACCCAGCATTTTACTACACCAGGCCCTTTTCCATTGACTCTGAAAGCAACCCAACATCCAAACAAGAAAACAACCCTGACCCTCCTCCTCCTTTGTCCTTTTTCCACTTTCCTTCTCCTCCCTTTGAAGATACTCAAATTTTCCTTGAACAACACCACGATTTGCTCCATAAACCCCTACCTCAAGACCCCGAGCCTCAACCAGTTAGTATTGCCGTGGAGAGTTCTCCTGAAAAGAGTAATCAGATCCCCAGAAAAAGACCCGGCAAGAGAGATAGACACAGCAAGATTAACACCGCAAGAGGACTGAGGGATAGGAGAATGAGACTTTCCCTTGATGTTGCCAAGAGGTTTTTCGGCTTGCAAGATATGCTAGGCTTTGACAAGGCTAGCAAGACCGTGGAGTGGCTACTGAACCAAGCAAAAGTTGAAATCAACCGTCTAGCGAAGGAGAAAAAGAAGCAGAAGAAGAATGTTCAGCACAGTTGCAGCACTGCTAGTTCGGAATGTGAAGAAGAGCTTTCTAGTCTTGATGAGGTTGTAGTGAGAGATCAAGAGCAACCAGGAGAAGAGAGAGTGGACAAAGTGATGAAGAGAAGGGTTAAGCATTCTAGGAAGTTCAGTGCATTCCATCCTCTTGCAAAGGAGTGCAGGGAAAGGGCAAGAGAGAGGGCAAGAGAGAGGACAAGAGAAAAGATGAGAAGTCGTGGCCTAGCTGAAGAATCAAAGCCATGTAGAGAGCAAACAAATCAAAATCTGATCCAATTGGGTTCCTGGAACCCCTCTCAAGCTGGAGAAGAATTTGGTACCAAGAGCCATATTGTGCATCCTTCCTTGAACGTGATCACTGAGGGTAAAGAACATAGCTACTACGCAAAGGAGCATGACGATGATTCTTTGGTTATTTTGAGCAAATGGAGCCCCTCCTTGTTCTTCAATAACTATGAGTTCTCTCAAGAAGTAAGTCAAAATTGGTGTCTCGTAGATAACTTCCACACCACATTATTTAGTACATCATTTTCATACACTGCTTAACAGTGCTCATTCTTTTCTTACAAGAAAATGAACAAGTAATTATTAAGAAAGATATTTAAACTAAATGGATGTTTAGATCAGGTCCAACACTCACAATTTCCTTCAAAATCACGTCAAAGAAGAAACAAGAACACACAGAACCTGATACTTATTGCTTCCACGTCCACCGTTTTATACATGCTATGAAGTATATAGTGTAGGAATTAACACAACATTCGGGCAAGAAATGACCAGTCTTCTTGGATTTAACATTTTAACGGAAAACCATTTCCAAAACCTCGTTTTGGTTAACACTAGTCACACCTCTCTAAATATTTTACATGAGCAAAGTGCATGGTTAACATTCTGCTGACTAGTCAATGATATTTTTGCAGCACCAATTTGCAGAATTTCAGTCCTTGGGAAAACCCTGGGAGGCCTAAAACAATCACATCCATATATTTGATGTGCCGACGGAGAAAAGCGTAAGCCTGCTATGTATTTCTTTACTTTCCTATCAGAATTTAACGGAGTAAGGTACCCTCAACATCTATGAATCTGGGAAAAAAATTATATAAAACGGTTGTATTTTCATCTCCATAACACGTTTCCTTTTCCATGTTTCTGCTCCTGCTCTGATCGTATCTACCTACTCATTCAGTGTCATGGTACATATAACCGCCTTATGCATGATGATTTCAGTTGAGAAAAATAACCAATCTCTTTTTTTTTATTTACTGCAAAACCTTGCTTAATGCATTGATTTTACCACCTGAAACATCCTAGTAGACATGTTTCGAATGCATTTACATGTTCTTTTGTCTTTTTTTACCAATTTAAGATAAGGCCAATAAGAATAGGATAATATTGGGTCACTTCTGAGATGTATATTTTAGCTTGTCTGTGGGTAGCATCCCGAGTGTCTTCTAGTGTGTGATAGTAATCTTTATAGATGTGACTGAATAGACACATGGGTGATCCACATTCCCTTCAATGTCAAGATTAAAATTGACTTCCTCATTTGAATATTCAACTTAGTATTATCAGCTCAGCAGAAAATATTAAGGAATATAAGGATGAAACTAAACATGGAAAAATAAATTATTTGAAACTAACATATATTAAAAAATATTAATAACCCTTTTAAGATGCTTCTTTAATACATTCTTTACAATTAATCAAAATTTAATACAAGCTACAAAAGTTATAGTATTTTCAACAAATTTTCAAACAATAGACAATATGTTATCATTTCTCAAAATATAGAATAATTGACTAATATCAAGTTAAAATTGACATAATAAGATAAAAAAGAAAGTGTGTGCATATACATAGAGAGAGAAATTTCAATACTAAACAATAAAAGGGTAATTTTATCATAAAAAAGTTTTAAAATAGAATTGAAAGCTTCTCAATATAAAGAATTTACCGTGGGCTTGAACAATAATGTGGGACTAAAACTTAAACCTTATATATATATAATGATATCCCTCATATTTAGTTCTTTTAGATTGAAGGAGTCTGAACTTTAAAAAAAAATATATTTATAACCGTCCACTCAAAAATTATAAAATTTTTTAACAGCTTTTAGTTTGTTTTATATACATGGATATGTATTTGGATAAAGATGTATGAGCACCAAATTCTATTGATACCTTGAGAAAGGAAAGTGTAGATATGATAATGTAACAGGAACAATAAAGAGATAAAAAAAAAAAAAAA
>Ga0209700_106925_pt1 | contig 16772 bp, 7 predicted proteins | sample SiratroredBW_FD_187528 | JGI IMG/M metagenome (GOLD analysis project Ga0209700, IMG submission 187528) | Root nodule microbial communities of legume samples collected from California, USA - Siratro red BW (SPAdes) (version 2) | ecosystem: Host-associated > Plants > Roots > Nodule | place: USA...
TTATATTTTAAAAAATAATCAATTTTAATCAAATTAATATATTTAATCATAATTTAAATTTTATTTTAAAATAATTATATAATTTAATATTAGAAGGTAATTTTTTAAATATATTATTAATTATATTAAATAAATAAATTATATTTTATTTTTAATTATAAGAATAAATTTAAAATTTTATATATTAAAAATATTAAAATATTTATTATATTTATCACATTATTCACAAACTTTCTTCTCAAATCTTATCATTTTTTCTCTAATCCAAACAACTTAACTTTTCACACACTTTCATTTTAAATTACCTCAAATTCACTTTCTCAAATCCACCCCTTGATCTAAAGGCAACCTAAAAGATAAACTTTATAATTACTAAAAAAATAAGATATATTAAGTTTATTTTTGTCAGCTCACACCCCAATATATTTTGTCTTAATATATTACGCAGAAATCGTTTTACTTTATTCATTTTCGTACATTTTAATCTTAATTTAAATATTTTTTATCTCATAATATTAATATAAGTTTATAAATATAGTTTAAATAGATTAATGATATAAAAGATATTTTACACTATTATTTAAATATAAAGTATTATGAAGGTTAAAATTACTTTTTTTTATAATACATATTAATTTAAAAATTATTTTAAGATAAGTATAGTTTATGAACCATATAATTGTATCTAAAAATAAAAATATATGGCAAATGGATTTTATTAAGTTTAACTTTTATATATGAGTATACTTTTTTCTATTAATAATTAACCAAAAGTAGTTATCAATACAATTTTTAAAATAACCATTGTAAAATTAATATATTTAAAAGAAATAAGTTTACAGTAGAGTAACAATGTAAATACTATTTAGTATTTACTCTTATTTCATTGTTTCAAATTAAAAAGAGTATGTAGAAATATCATATATACATTTTATTTCATAAAAAGAACATATACACTGTATTACTAATTTCTGCTTTCTGACCAAACCCCTGTATAAAAGTGATTTTCCCACTTCACAAACCCTGCTTCACTCCAAATTACCCTAATGTGGTGAGCTGTCTCTTACTTCTAATTTCTTGAACTTTCACCTAATTAAAAAGGGGTTTTTCTGCTGAAGGTTTAAGCTTTGTTCTTCTCAGTCTTTTCGGCAGCTATCATTTATTCTCTCACCAAACCACCTTTCAGATCCAGGTAAGACCTGCTTGCATGATCCAACCCTCTTTCAAAAATCTGATCTTTTTTTTAAAGTTCTTATTTTTTTTTTCATGTATATTGATCTGCTGCTATGATCATGAATAAATGACGTAAGATTCATTCATTCGTTTGACCTTCCAAAGTTTTTTCTTTCTTTGATTCTTCATCTTTTACAGATCAAATGGCTGCCTTGGGTATGCTGAGTTTGTCTCCACTCTCTGGTCAACAACAAGCACTCTCTTTTCCATCATTGGCATCTACGTCGCCTAAGCTTCAGAATCGTCCTCTGTATCTCACCAATTTGTCTCATTCTCCTCAAAGGTTGAGACTTTCCTTTGCCGGAGGGGACGGCGGAGATGGGGTCGGGCGGGGTGGTGGTGGGGGTGGGGGTGATGACGGAAATTCCAAAGATTCTTCTTTTGGGATTCTGGGTCTCTTTCTGAATGGGTGGAGATCAAGGGTTGCTGCTGATCCACAATTTCCTTTCAAGGTTTTGATGGAGGAGCTGGTGGGTGTGAGTGCTTGTGTTTTAGGTGACATGGCTTCAAGGCCTAATTTTGGGTTGAATGAACTTGACTTTGTCTTTTCAACTTTGGTTGTTGGGGCTATTCTCAATTTCACTCTCATGTATCTGTTGGCACCTACCATGGCATCATCAGCATCCAGTGTACCTGCCCTCTTTGCCTCATGCCCCAAGAGTCACATGTTTGAGCCTGGTGCTTATACCCTTCTGGAGAGGCTTGGAACCTTGGTGTACAAAGGGACCATTTTCGCTGTAGTTGGTTTTGGTGCTGGACTAGTTGGAACCACAATTTCCAATGGCTTGATCAAGATGAGGAAGAAGATGGATCCAACCTTTGAGACCCCTAACAAACCCCCTCCTACCCTTTTGAATTCTCTCACTTGGGCAGGTCACATGGGGATTAGCAGCAACCTCAGATACCAGACTCTGAATGGTGTAGAGTTCATGCTGGAGAGAGTGCTTAACCCCTTGGCATTCAAGTCCTCAGTGTTGGTGCTGAGGTGTGTGAACAATGTTCTTGGGGGCATGTCCTTTGTGGTGTTGGCAAGGTTAACTGGAGCACAGAGTGTTGGGGAGCAGAAGGAGATTGAGGTTGGTTTGATTTCTGAGAAGGAGAAGGTGGATGCGGAGAGGGAAGAGGGGTTGCAGAATCAGTCGACAGCACCATCAAAGTGATGACATAACTCACTTTGGCTTGTTTCAGAGCGTTTTGTCTTTTACTTTGGCTAGAGTTGGAGTTTGTGAAGGTAAGGTTTTTTGTGTTATGAAACTGCGTGTAGGGGTGTGCAAAGGTATGTAATAAGAGTTCTGGCTGCACCAGATAAGTGAAAACATGGATATAGAGGTGGGAGATTGAGATTTGAGACCAGTTTATGGCATTTTTGCTGCTTGCATGTTGTTGAAACTGTTACCTGAAACAACAATAACATGCCAAAGTAGTCTTGGCCATGTATTTGGACCCCACCCTTTCAGAGACATAAAAACTATTTAGGCCATGTAGATTTTTTTTTTCTTAATTTCTGATCAATTAGTAGTCTTTTCTTGTCTTTTTCTTGAGAATCCATCCTTGTAAAAGTACCATAGATCTAGTTTGGGGCGTTGGCTGAATAAAACTTTCTTAAATTGAAACATATTTTAAAAAAGTTATTTGTTAAACTGTTTAATGTGATAATGAATTATGTATGTATTTTAATAAAATATGCTATATTACTTTTTTATTTTTAGATAACTTGTATAAATGTTTTTGGCAATAACTTTGGCGAATCAAATAGATTTTTATCATTTTCAGAAGTTATAATTTTCATGTTTTGCAATTTCCAGAAAGCTTGTTTTCAGGAATGAAAATAAAAATTCTATTACCAAAGTTTGATACTTTTGTTTCTTTAAATTCTCAACGTGAGTAGTTTGGTTAAACTTAGCATGTTACATTTTAAGATTAAAATGTTATTTTTTCACAATGTTTAATTTATCAATCCAAGTGAGAAAAATAGTTGTCTTGGTCTGGCATTAGGAGAATTAATACAAAACTCTCTATTTTGTTGCTTGTTTGCAGTCAGATAAAATTGAAGTGATTTTTTTAATTGACTAACAAAAAGAAGTTTCAGTAACATTTCTTAGTAGATGATCATGCAACAATACTATGCAATTATCAAAACACAACATAGAAAAGGATTAAAATCAAGCAATTGTTGTAAAGGAACAACTATAACATTATTGGTGACCCAGGTTAATCGTAGCAAAGATTTAAGTGGAAGTCATAATAGAATTTCATGACTTCGTCACTGATAATTGGTCATGCCATATTGCGTGGTTACAACTTTAGAATTCAAACTTTCAAAGCACACTCTTCGGGAATCTGTGTTGATTGTCTTACAAACTTATGTGTTGATGATTTAAAAAAAAATACTTACAACATACGTCAATAAAACAATAACTAAAATTGATGCCAAAAAAAAAAAAGTTCACATTTGTAAAAAAATTGTTTTCCAACATTGATAAAGAAAACTTGGCTAATATCCAATACAAAATAATAGTTGTTTACAATAAGAAGACAAAATAATTATAATAATTGAAAAGAAAAAACACAATCAACTTCAATAAAAAGTAATAATCTCAATCATGCTTCGGTATTAGTAAGTGGACAACAGCCTAACCAAAATCAAGCTGATACTGATAAGAATATAAAGAGAAAGCACATCAATATATAAAAATTTGAAGAATTTCAAATTCTTATTTTTTAGTAAAATTTAAAAGTATATAACTTTACCCTTTATTTGGATAGAAAAAATTTCAATTACAATACTTTCAAATATATTGAATTTGAATTAACCTTATTTCAAATGTTTTGTTTGGATAAGGCTATTTAAATTAAGTGGATTTTAATTTTTTTGTTTGGATAAAGTTAGAAATCAATTTAAATATCAAATAATTGTTAAAAATTCAATATCATTATTGATAAATTTTTGTAATTGATCTTTTATATTTGATACTTGCAACTTGTTTCTTGATATTAATCAAAATTGTTTTCAGTTTGATTACAATGATTTAGATGGATATTGGTCCAAGTTATTTGCAAGATGTTAATGATTAAGGATTTTTTGTCTGACGTTTTGTTTAACATAATTAATGTTTGATGAAATTTATTCCATTAATATTAGAAATAAATCTTAACAAACTATTAAAAAAAAATAACGTCTGTTTTAGTTTAGATCACAACAAATATAAGCTATAAGAAAAAGTAGGTTTAATATAAATATAAGGAAAATATACTTTAATCTTTTTTCAGAGCTTTCAGAGCGCCTGCAGTACCCCTACTGATCAACCCAATTCAATGTCCATTTCTCATTCCTTTCATCATTTTCTATATCCATTCAATTCAACCTCCATGCCCTCTACTCAACCTACTATATCCATCCCACCAGTGTTGCTATGACATTAAACTATCTCTTGCCAAACTAAGTTTAAGACACCAATTTTTTCATCATTTCACTATAATGATAAAGTCACCAAAAACTACTTATTTAATATATTATTAACTTCCAAACAAATCGGACAAATTAAGAATAAATACAATTGATGTGACCATAATTTGGATTGAACCTAAAAATACCTCAAATATTATGACATACCGTTTTCAAAACTTAGCTAGTTAAGAAAATTTATATTGAACAAGATGCGTGAGTTATTGTAATATCTTATTTGTGCTTAATTCCTAAATATATAAAGAAAAAAAAAACACAACTATGTGGTAAATGTTCCTAAGCTACAAAATATTAAAGAACTTAGGTCAACTGCATTGTAATATAGTTTATATTTTGTACATAACCAGCCCAAATTTAAAATAAATAACAAATGTAGCGGTTCTCAATAGTATTACATAGTTCGGCAAATTTGGATCATGCGTAAAACTGCCTATACAAGTAAATACTAAAACATGACACGAAGATGTTCTATGTGAAAACAATGGTCACTGGAAAATCTGCCTTGCCTTTCCCTCTTAGGGAACTTCCAATTCCAAATTGTTCTTTCTAGTTTCTTTATCAAGGGTCTCTTCAAATTAGAGCAACCACGTTTTGGGATATAAATTACAGAAATGTATACGACTGTTAGAAGAACAGTAACAATAGATGAAGCAGCAAAGGCAGCATAAGACTCATTATCTGACAGCCTCTGGGGCAGAATTGCAGTAAGGTGTATGTAAGCAAACCAACCTAGTGAATGTTAGACATAAAGTAGCAAACCCAATACCCATAATGAGGCCACAGGTGCTCTTCCTCTTATCCAAACTTAGAGCTCTCTTTACTACTCTTCCAAAGCTAGGGATTAATCCACCACAGGCAATAACCATTATGTGATCAAGGCCACTGTAGTCAATACCAGTAAGAATAGCTCCTATTGCTGATATTGGACCCATAAATCCAATTATGGCAGCTGTTGCAAGGGAACCATGCCAGCTATCAGTGGCTCCAAATATGCAGCTGGCCACAGCTGCACCTCTAGGAAGGCCGTGTAGAGAGACTGGAAGGACCATGTGACGACCAAGTCCATACGCTTTTGGTGCAGCCACTCCCAATGCAAGTCCTTCAGCTAAGGCATGAAAGGCTACTGCACCACATGATATGAATGATTGAAGGGTGTGAACACTGAGTGGGAAATCCGAGAGTGTAGGCAAGTCATTGACTGAGGCCTTCTTGGATGCTGCCATCTTCAATACACCAGATGTAGTAACCTGGATGAAAGCATACCCCACTGCGAGGAGTAACAAAATGGGAATAAATCCCAATTTTGAAGACAAAATAAGTTGTATTGGTCGCCAGGCACCAAGAACAAACGCAATGCCACATGCAGTGCCCATGAGGAGAGCATGCTGAAGATGCAATGCAAGAGCAAATACGACCAGAATAATTCCTCCAAGTAAAGGGCCAAGACCAAAGAGTAATGAAACAAAAAAGCCAGAAGCATCCTCAGCACTGTAACAAGGAAATTAAAATTTAGGGAAAGGAAAACTGTAACAGAATAATAAACAATGGTAGCATTCTGCATGTTTCTACATTTTGCAATTTAGCAACAGAGCATGGATGATTAAATATTATTTCATTTTCATGCTTGCAACAAACCCAAATAATGAAATACACATGATAACTAAAAGGCAATCTAATACAAACTCACTTGTAGTCATGACTGAAATTCTGAAAGAAGGTGCTGAGAGCTTCCATAAATGCTACAGAAAGGGTGGCAGCTGATGCAACCTGTGAAGCTGAGGCTTCCTAAAATCCAAAAAGAGGAGAATTATGATTACTATAAATGAGGGTTATTGAAAGCAAAGATAAAAAGCCATTGAAAGCAAAGAACTTTAGTCTTCAGAATGCATCAGGAGAAGAAAATATCATAGTATCTTTGGCGTAATTGGGAAATAACCTTGAAAGCATCAGGAAGCACTTCCGCAATAACCATCCAAATCATGCATCCAGCAGCAAACCCCGTACAAAAAGGAAGAAACTTACTGAATGCATCGGCACAAATAAAAGAAGGAACTGCTACAATGGGCTGCATTAACATAAAGTATAAGATCTTACGTTGATAAGGTCAAAGACAGCAATTGCAAGCTTAAATCTATAGTGGCCTAAAGAATCATTATTGTTCAATATGCTAACTTTTCTATTGATGAGTTCAGCAAAGCAAACATACTAAGATGCCGCAAGTACAATTGTCTAGCTAGTGCTGGAGTATGCAACACAGACTTCATAAAAGACTTAATTAGTCTACACAGGCCTAAGGCCCAAAAGAAAACAATATTTCATCCACTAATAAAGCAATCTATCTATATCAGGCATATTAAACCATTTAATGCTCACAAGGACTAACAGTAATACTAAGCTTCATTAGATGCCCACCAGCATTGCAACTTGGCACCATGGCAAAAGCAATTTCACAAGGGATGTTTACGGATAACAATAATTTATGGCTTATGTGATAGTACAAATATAGAGTAGTTATCTTAAGTTGAATGACAACCAATCAGTGGTGGAAAGCACTACTACTACCTGTTCTGGCCTAATCATGCAATGCAACATATAACACTTCACTTGACTCAGACTAAAAGTGTATCAAAACAAAGTTAAGGGACTGAGACCATCCCATCACAACTTTATTTCAAAGGATAATGTGAGCATGGGGTTTAAAACAATGAGCAGAAGGGATTGCAAAATTATAGTGTATAACTCATAAAAATCTTCAAAGTGATATGCTAACAAAAGTCATAATGATGTTGTTCTTGACAATTTAAGATAATTAAAATTTCAAACTAAGAATTACCTGGGGTAAAGATGTAATTATGCTCCATAACATAGCATTCTGTGGAGAGACACCCCTCGATGCAAGCACCATGCTCACAGCTAATCCTTCTGGAATGTTGTGTACCGCAATAGCCAAAGTTACCAACAGTCCTTGAGTAAAACCCTTTGAGCCAGCAAATGAGACTCCAACCCCAGATCCCTCCCCAAAAGAATGGAGAGTCATTATTCCAATAACAAGAACAACTTTGGCGGCATCAGCACCTTTTAAATCCAACATGCTTACTTCCCCGTATTGCTCAAGAAACTGAAACCAAAACCCAAGAGATTAAGACACAAGTGGGGAAGTTAAAAAACTAAAAAATATTTGTAGAGTAAATTTAAAAATTATACAACAAAAATGCATCCCAGGTGAGCAAAATAAAGAAGAGGAGCACTATACATAATACTTATATTAAATGATCAATTCATCAACTTTGCTAACATTTTTGAGGTAAAAAGATCAGAACGAATGTTCACTGAAAAATCAATACAGCTGACTTGTACAAGTGATGTGAATAAGATAAGAAGTCCCAAAGACAATTTTAATTTTTATCTTAAATAGTTGTGGATCTGAAGCTTATCCAGTTCAACAATGTACGACTCAAGCAAAGCAACATTGAGGAATAAGACAGTATAGTGCATAGAAGTAGGGCTGGAAAAAAACTGTAACACCAAGCAACTTCTTTTAAAAAATAGAGAAAAGTAGTGGCACGGATACAAGGAGAACCATCATCACCTTCTTGCATAGCCAAATAAAGATTCCACCAGCTAAAATCCCAGTGACAACCCAATTTCCAGCACCATACTCCTGCCCTTCCTGTATTAGATCAAAGCTGGCAGCCAACATGACACCTGCAGCCATTCCATTGCATAATCCAGCCCATTGCGGATCAAGCTCCACAAAGAAGAAGGGCACAGCACCTAAACCAGTGGCAGCTGCCATCGCCAGGGTAAACAACGCAACAGTTGAAACTGAAACCTTATTACCTGCACCTTTCCTACTACCCACCGCACCATTGCCATTATCAAAATTAAAAGCATTCTCTACACCAGTGCCATCAATTACATTAGTTCCTACATCTTTACGAGGAGCAGCTATGACCTTGTGTGAATTTTGATGATCCAATTCGCCATTTGAATTCAAGAGAAAACCCAGCAACAAAAGCAAGAAGGGAAACCATAATCTTAGCCTCAGATTTGGAGCCATGTCAAAAATTACCCAGTATCTGAAGAGCACCTTCTTTGAACCACAAGCCCCAAATCAAAATCCTGAGGCTACAACTACAACCCCATAGGCTTCTATTCTATCAGCTAAATTCAGAAAACACAATTGATGTCAAATTCCGGAAAGAATGGAATTTGAAAAGACACCCCAAATCCAAGAAGTCGGAATTCGGTATGGGTTTACCCCTCGTGACCAATCTACCTGTTGATATCAAAACAACATAACCCAAAAACCCAATTAAAACCCAAAATTTAGGAGACGTAAAAGAATTCTTATCTTTGAAAAAAAAAATTGAAATTGGAATTGAATAGCTAAAGGGGACATACCTGCAAGGGTGATTGCTCCGGAGGGGAATCAAAGAGGCACAGAACGAATATAAAAGGGGAAGACTTTTTAAAAACCCTAATTCGATTGTTGATTGGAAATTGAGATAATAGCAAAAGGGGATTTGGGGCACAAAACCAGGACTTTGCGCACGCAGAGATGAATGCTGACGTCACTCGAACGTGAAGTTTGAACCCACAGTTTGTTATTTGGTAAATTGGGAAAATCAAAGGTTTCCACATAAACAAACCACAATTTGGGGAAATAAAATGATTTATTTGGTGCATGATGAATGTGACGGGGTTGTTTTTTTACTATTAAATAATGAAAAAAAGATAGTTTGACAGATAAGATATTTCAATTTAACAACCGTTTTTTGTTAATATTATATAATAACAAAATAATAATACATAAAGATATTATATAGGTTTAGAAAATTAACATGGTGTCCAGTATTACTATCTCTAAATATTTCAATAAAGATTTAATAAACAGTGGTTTTCTGAATTATTTAAGAATCTTAACAATATTTTAAATTGATAAAAAGATTTATTGATTTTTCTTCTTTTATAATATTTTAAAGGAGTCTCTGAAATTAATAAAATGATTATAATATTTTTTTAATTTCAAAATGTAATAAATTAATTCTGATAAATAATTAAAAAGAAAGAAAAACTCAATTAAAGCTTTTGGTTTAAATTTATTTTTTTATCATTATTATGTAATTTTGGTTATATATAAATTTAGTTATACACTTCATCATTTAGTTCTTTTTTAAATAATGTTATATATATTATTTAATAACTGTGATATCATCTTTTAATTAAATAATTTTATCTTTTAATAAATACAAAATAATGTATTGATTTATTTAATAAAATAATTAATTAATTATTTTTTATTTTGAAATAATTAAATAATTTTAAAAAATCATAATTTTTTAATATCAATTTTAAAAAATTATATTTTTAAATTATATTATTTTTCTATTTTTAATTAATTATTCATAAAAGTTTAGAAATGGTAAAAGATGTGAATCCACATAGTAACAAAGCTTAACAACAAAGTATAATTTCTATACGTAAATGGATTTTATACAGTAAAAATAATTAAATAAAATTTATTAAATACCAAATAAATTGTTTAATTTACTAAATTTTATAATAACTAGAATTAACATATAAGTTTCGAGAAAGTGGATATTTGAAAAATAATTAGAAATAAAAGTGGAGTGGAAAGAGAAGAGTTGAGGGATAAATTTGTTTAGATTAATTTCTTTAAGATGATTTGTGGATGTTAAAATTGGGAGATCAAATAATCGATTAGGTATATTATATAAATAACGATTATGTATGTATTTTATGTGATATAATCGAACATCTAATACAAAATTGATTACGTGTAAAATTTTGTATAGATAATCGATTATTTATTTGGTTTTTTGAGTTTCGTTGATTTGTGAGTTTTTGTTTACTTGGTTAGGGTTTGTATGTTTCTGTAGGTTGGCTAGCATGACCTAATGGTGAAGTTTGTGGTTACAAAGAAGAATTTTGTTCAAATTTTAGATTATGATTGCATCTAAATAATTTGTAATTTGGTAAAAAAAATTCAATACTTATGTGATTATGGGTTATTGGTTGATAAGCAATATGTTTGTTGTCTTGGTGTTCCTAGTTTGATAGTGTTTGTGGCTGGTATTATTATTTTTTTCTTAATTTTCTGGTTTTGGTGATTGTGATTGATTAATGTTTTATAACATTAAATTGATACTTTCACGGTAATAATTATTTAGAATTGTAAAATATTTAAGGTTTTAATTTCTTTAATATTTTTATTTATTTAGGATATTTGAATAATTTAGAAATATTATCTATTTTAAAATTTTATTTAACTTAAATTTTGAATAATTTAGGACTTTTTATTTATTTAGAATTTTGAATAATTTAAGAACGTTATTCATTATTCATTTCAAATTTGTATATTTCAGATTTTTATTTAAGTAAGATTTTTAATAATTTAAGTTTTTTATTTAAAATTTTAAATAATTTAATAATATTATTTATTGTAGTTTTTTTATTTAATTAAGATTTTGAATAATTTAAGATTTTTATTTATTTAAAATTTTGAATAATTTAGGAATGCTATTTTATTTCAAATTTTTATTTATTTAAAATTTTGAATAATTTAGAAATATTATTTATTTCAAATTTTTATTCATATAAGATTTTAAATAATTTTTTTATTTAAGATTTTGCATAATTAAAAATATTATTTATTTCAAAATATTATTTATTTCAAATTTTGAATAATTTAAGAATATTATTTATTTTATATTTTTATTTTAGATTTTGAGTAATACAGGAATGTTATTTATTTCAATTCTTTTAAATATGAATTTGAGTAATTTATAATTTTTTTATTTAAGGTTTTGAATAATTTAAGAATGTTATTTATTTTAGATTTTTATTTAAGTGAGAATGTGAATAATATGAGTTTTATTTATTTAGGATTTTAAATAATTTAATAATTTTATTTATTTCATGTTTTTTAAGTAATATTTTAAATAATTTTAAATATTTATTTATTTAATATTTTGAATAACTTATAATTTTTTTTTAATTGTAGATCAATACATATATCAAATTTGACACCATACTTGACCAAATGAAATACAAAGTTGACCATTTTTATAATTTTTTAAAGTGATATTTATATTCATTTCATTATTTAATATTTAAATATTATTATTATCATTACAATGTAACTTTTTAATTTAATGATTTTGTATTTTTTATTAATATTATGAAATTTATAACTTATCTTAATTTTTTTACAATGGTTTCTATTCTTATCTTTTTAAATTCTAATTTAATAAAATATCTATATATAACCGTTTTTCATTATTCTAATTTGTTTATTGAATTAAAGAATACGTTTTGAATAACACTTAAATACTATATAGATATAATTAATTATATTTCATTTAAAATTAATTTTTACCACAATAGAAAACATATAATCTTATAAATTAAATTATTTTTAATTAATTACACTCAATAAATTAATTATATTTTACTTTAAATTAATTTTAACTCTAAAAAAGTCAATTTAAAAATAAAAGTTTAACAACCACACCAAACAAATTAATCATATTTTATTTTAAATTATTCTTAATCATAAAAAAATATATAGTCTTACAATTTTATTTAAAAAAATATAAAATATATCAGATCACTCAGAATTATTTAATTTTTTCACTATATTTTCTTTAATTGAAATAACCCCACTTTTTATTTACTTTACTTAAATCTATTATTTTCCACTATTTCAAATCCATCTTCAAATCTAAATAATTCCTAAATTAAAGTCTTTTTTTTTTTTAATTACCCATTTTTATATGTTTTTCCTTACTTTATAAGGTGTATTACGTATTTTTACCTTACACAACAGTAGAATAAAATAAATGGGTTATTATGCTAAGCAGTCAGATAAACACACGGATTTATTAAGTAATATTCAGTTAATTTGTTTAGAGTATGTTATTCATGTATCTTAAAAATAAATGAAATTATAGTTTGTTAGCTTAATTTTCTAAAAAATTAAATTAAGATTAAAAATAAAAAAAGGTTGAGAGCAAAATTCAGTTAAAATTAAATCACATGTTTTCCTTCCTTGGTAGATATGCATCATTTAGTTGAGGAGGGTAAATAAATTGTTATTTAATTCCTACACAAAAAACTATATCTTTTATTGTGTAAAAATAAATATGAAAATGTATATAATTATGATAGAGAATAGTGGAAAATATGATTTAATTTTACTTGACTTTAAACCTCAGTAATTTATATTTTTAATCTTAATCTAACTATTATAGATATTTGTTTTTATTTGTTTTTATTTTTTAAGATTTATTTTCATTTGAACCATTTCATATATATATATATATATATATATATATATATATATATATATATATATATATCTATATTGAAACAAGAAAATTATACTTTTAATTTTTCTTCTTCTAATTTTTAGTTCCGAAATAAAATTATTTTGAAAATAAAAATCTATTTTATTAACATTAATTTAAGGTTCGCTTATGTGATAATAATAATAATAATAAATACCATTACTAGCTATGAAAATGCAAGATGGTGATGCTTTTAATAACGGTGTCAGTGACAATTTTTGCGGCTGTAGGAACAATTTAATATGGGTGACAATAGTTATGGTACAAGATATGTTTTGTGCTAAAAAATACATAGAAACTAAAAGTTTGTTAGCACCGTACTCTTAATTAATTTGAATTTAATTAGTCAAATTTGGGCACTAATTATAATTAAATAAAAGCTATATTGGGAGATGACAGGGTGTGAGAGTAGCCTGATTCAATTAAAAGAATGAGTGAGTGCGTAAAAGGTGGGAGTAGACATATACTTCCATCTTTGACTTATATTTGTGCCAATTATTAGATTCCACCACTTAAATATTAATATTTCACACAATAAAAATAGTCTCAAGTTAGAAGTAGATTCAATTGAATTATATGTTATTTATTTATTGTTAAAGTTTGCAATTTTGAAATATTTTTATAGGGTTTTTTAGAATATATACTTCTAAAATAGACTATATTATTTAATATTTAAATAATTGAATATTTCAAAAATATTTATTTAGTTATTAAAATAATAGAGTAAATCAAATAATTATTATATTAGTATTAATGTCAATATATTATTTAATTATTTTGGTTTGGCTGATTTGACTTTTGAGTTCAACATATAAAATCCATTATACAATTTTCTATGTTTATTGAGTTGAGTTGAGTTTCATCCATCTAGAATTTAAAACTTATATCGATCTATCCGACACAATAAACACCAGAGACATTTATCAATTAGAGTTTTCTTCTCAGACATCTGTCAAAAAATAAAATAAAATCTGGTAAATCATGAGTTAAACTCTTTGAAGCACACCTTTGTATCTAAACAAACAGGATCTGATAGTTTTACATAGCTTCAAGAATTGCTTTTAAGAGTGAAGATAGGAGAAAAATATTCTATTTCAGTAAGGAAATTAATAATGTTTTATCTACAGCCACTAGAATTATCCCGTAAAATCTGATATGGCTAAAAGTAGAGGGATAAAATCTGATATGTCGTACTACTATAAAATTTACAATGAAGGTTTATGCCGGTAACATTAGCACAATAGCCACGACCACTAGAATAAACCATTTTTTTAATATGACTGCATGCATATGAATATGACTTAACACTCACATAAATGCTTACCTTATGCTTATGCCATGGTATGTCTAATCATTAAGCACATTTATTCAGAACATATTATTTTCTCAAATAAAACTGGTTGCAAGATGATATAGAAAACATAAGTACCCGCTCCTCTTCTTCATTACAATCTTCTGAGACAAGATTTTGATAGTTTAACCTTGATAAAAGTTCAATCTTAGTAAAATACTATTTTTGTTGTAGTAAGGGACCTTCTTCTGCTACCTCAATAGCCACTGGTTTAATAAGATAAAATGTCATTACAGACATTCCCACAGGTTGTTGTGCAACTTAGTTGAGATATTAAATTTGTTAGCAAGATACCAACCTTATCATTACACCAAGACATTCTCAAATAATGTTTGCTATTTTTTTATTAATATTCAAATAAACAACCTTTAGTGATTTTATTAAACAAAATCCATTATACATATAGTTTCAAACTACAACCAAAGAAGGTCAAACAACACTTATCATTTTAAAAATGCACTTAACTGGAGGTTCATCCAAACACAAAATGAGTTATTTAAAAGTAGTTTGACATCACCACTTTTCCAAAAGCTCTGAAGCAAAAGGTCTTCACTTCACCATGAACTTGCTCTTAACTCACGTAACTTATTTAACTTGAGAGCTGCAAACACATAAAGACAGTCTAGAATCTTATCCAGGTAGCGAAAATATTTGTGTCTCCATGCTCTGTTGAGGAGCAAAGAGTACCAAACTCCGCCAAAGCCAGCAACATATCCAACTCCCATCCCAATATAGAGTGACTCATTTAGGGAATCGTTTGATCCACCTTGCTGTGCCTCATCATGCTTTACTTCCTCAGAGCAGTTTGTTAGAAGAGGAGGTCCACAAAGTTTGGGATTCTCAACATAGCTCCCTGAATCGAACGTTTCGAAGTACCCACATGATGGAATTCGTCCAGTGAAATCATTGTATGATAGATTGAGCACACCTAAGGAATTCAGGTTACAGATGGCTTCAGGAATTTCCCCTGAAAAATGATTGTTGGAGAGATCAAGGGCCTCCAAATTTATCATGCTACCAATATTGCTTGATATCTTTCCCACGAAATGATTTCTGGACAAGTTCAAACCATTCAATTGACTGAGGTCAAAAAGTTCTGGTGGAATATCTCCAGATAGGTTGTTTGTTGAAAGGTCAAGTTCATTTAACAAACCCATTGATGGAGGAAGTTCACCATCAAAATTATTGCTGTTAATACTAAGACTAGCCAAACCTCTCCAATTCTCCCAACAATCAGGAATTGTTCCAGCCAAAAGGTTATGTGATACATCCAATCTATGCAATGTTTTCATTTGACTTCCCACTTGAGAGCACAATAAATGGGAAATGGGTCCAGACAGGAAATTGTAAGATAGATCCAAATGGAGGACATTTGCAGATATAAGTGGTAGCCCTCCTGTGAAATTGTTGTGATCCATACATATATATTCAGAATTTAGAGTGACATTTGATAAATCAGCACTAATCATGTTGTCGGAAAATGTAATTTCCCTGATATTGGCTAAAAAGTTCCAAAACCTGTCTGTGTTTATGGATGAAATTCCTGAGGAAGAAACCTCCAGAGTTTCTAGCGTCCTTTGTTTATATAGCCATTCTGGAAAAGAAGGACCTAGATTTGTATCTCAATTGAATTTCATGGAGCTGAAAAGGAGGAACCCAGTTGGGATCCAAATCAAATGCAAAATATGCATCCAAGAAAAGTGATTCTAAATTGGAGAGATTGGAAAAGTGCTTTTCAGATAGAACCCCTGACAAGGATCCTCCGATGGATAAACTCCTCAAGTTAAAGAGCTGGCCGATGCTGCTTGAAAGATTACCACTCAATGAATCAGAGCTAACACTGAAGTCAGTTAAGGACGAGAGATTTCCTAGACTTGAAGGAAAGGAGCCAAGAAAATCGTTCCTAGATAGATCAAGATGTTGCAGATGTTCATGTTCCCCTAACCAATCTGGAATAGGTCCTGTAAGTCCGTTGCCATTCAATATTAAAGATTTAAGATTTCGAAGATTTAACAAACTCTTGGGTATTTCACCCTGAAAATTACTGAAATGAAGGTCAATACGAGATATGTCACTACTAATATTAAACAACCAATGAGGTAACTCAGAATAGAAATTGTTCTGAGACAGGTCAAGACTCAGTAGTGAAGTAAAATTCACGAACTTGACTGAAGGGTGGATGTTGCTTAGATGACACATTGACAATCTCAACTCCAAAAGAAAAGGAAGCATGGCCACGGTTTGAAGCCAGTGTGTTTCAGTTTCAAGATTAATTGTACTGAGATCGAGCCACTGCAATGAAGAAAGATGAGAAAGCCATTGAAGATTATCCACCCGAAGATCTACATTA
>Ga0209700_106926_pt1 | contig 16772 bp, 11 predicted proteins | sample SiratroredBW_FD_187528 | JGI IMG/M metagenome (GOLD analysis project Ga0209700, IMG submission 187528) | Root nodule microbial communities of legume samples collected from California, USA - Siratro red BW (SPAdes) (version 2) | ecosystem: Host-associated > Plants > Roots > Nodule | place: USA...
ATAATAATAATAATAATGTTATCAATAACATTAATAATATTTTTTTATAAATATTAATAATATTAAAAACTTTAAAAATATTAAAAACAAAATTATGATAATAATAATAATTTTAATTTTAATAATATTATAACTAACAATATTAGAAATAATAATAAAAACAATAATATTAACAATAATATTAATAACAATAATAATATTATTATTAATAATACTAATGATAATAATAATAATACAAATTTAATAATAATAATAATAATAAAAGTGTTAAAAATACCAATAATATTTGTTATAATATTAATAATATCAATAAAAAATATTAATATTGTTAATAATATTCACCTTTATTAATGTTATTATTAATAAATCAATATGAACATCATTAATAAGAGATAATAGTAGTTTTATCCATAAATATAAGTTCCTAAGTATTACCCACGGACATAGGTATGTAGATATTACCTACGGAAATAGTTCGTGGGTAATACGTATAGACCAATATCTGTGGATAATATCTACGGATCTGTGTCTGTAGGTAATATCTACGAATATATGTCCGTGGATAATACCTACGGACTTAAATCCATGGGTAATATCTATATATACAAATCTGCCTACAGATATAGATCCATTGTAATAATCCGTAGATAAATTGAGTTTTTCTTATAGTGACTATCTATTAATAAATAATTAAATTTTATAACTTTTGAGTAATCAAGCCAACACTATGTTCTCATAATTAATTAATATTTAATATATAATGTTCCTTACTGCATAAATGCTAATAGTGTCTTTTAACCGAAGTGGAAGTTAACGGAAAGGTCGTAATGTGGGTCATGAAGAGTCTATCTTTGGACTGATGTAAAGTAGATGTTAATCATTTCTATTTGTTATTTGTGTTCATTTTTAACCCATATTAAGTAAAAAAAAAATTTGTGAATGATAAATAATAAAATACATAAAATAATAATAATTTTACAAAAATTGTTATAATTAATTAGTTTATTATTTGATTGATTTTAGTTTTCAGCAATTATTTACATAAATTATAAATAGATTGTTTTGATTTCTACAATTTTCTTCATCAATAAATAGTAAACCTATATAATTTTAGAAATTTTGTGATTCTCATTAAATTGGTTAAATCTCTCGCACACTTAATATTTTCTTCAATGCATAAACTCTCTGTTTCCTAGACCCAACATTATCCATAAATGTAACAAAATAAAATATGTCATTAAAAAATCTTAACTTCATCCTATTATAAACATATGAAATTAAGGATTCAAGTAATTCATATTTTGTAGACGGAATATTCTTTAAAAGATATTCCAAAAATTGTATTAAACATATGATTTGTTGTTCTTATACAATTTTTTCCCTATGTTTTGTTCTTTTAAAATTTAAGATAGATGATTTTAATCCTTATAAAATAATAAAATTTTAATTTTTTTTCCTGTAAAATGTTTTTATTTATTTTTAATCTTTCAAAATCTAATAAAAGTATCATTTTTAATCCTAAAATTTATTTTAAGATAAATAAATTATATTGACTTTAAGATTTTTTTTTAAACATCAAATATTGACATTGTATAATAGATACTAGTGAGTTGTTACATGATATAGACCATTAGCCTTTCTTTATTATGTAAGTCTGTTAAGGAGTGTCAGTTATAGTAGAAATTAACTTTTTTACTTTTTTAAAGATGGAAATTAATTTGTTTATGGGAACTAAAAATTAAAACAAAGTAATTTATTAGGGACTGAGAACATATTAAATTTAATTTTTAATAATGATAAGTTAAAAATTAATTTTAGAAAAACACGTCATGATGCTAATGAGAGTAAATTAAGGAATGTCAAATTAAAAATTAGATTGGACTGTTACGAAATAGTAATATATTAAAAAAGTATTTATTACTTTAAAAAGACATTGATCATTATATAATATAACTAAGACTTAAATATATTTTTATTACTTACCAATGTAACTTTCCCCTCAAGATATTGACATAAAAAAACTTGTAAGATAAACACAATAGATAAGAAGGAAAATATTACAAACTTAATTAAGTGAAAATTTCACTTTAATTTCTTTTTTATAAATGACTAATAAATAGAGTGGAAACAGTGATTCTTTTATTTAGGGAACATTTTAGCAGCATGTCAATTGCTCTTTTTTTTTTTCTTTTACTAATATGAAATAAAACAATAGAAAGTAAAATGAACTCTCATTATGCTTTTATAAATGTTCTGACCACTTCATAATTTGTTTTTATTTAAAATCTACCAAGAAAGGTTGGGAGCTAAAAGTAAACAAAATAATAATAATAATGATAAAAAATGATAATAAAAAATTAAACAAAATATAAAACTATTAAAAAATTGGCATAAGAAAAATAAGTCTGATTGGTAAATTTATAATTTCTTTCTTTTATTTTTTCTAAATTATTCAAAGAAGGACTATTTATTTAATTAATTATTAATTAAATAATATTTTATTCATAAATAAAAAACTTTGATTCTCATGAAGGATTTCATTAATTAATTACTCTTTGTTTAAAATCATTTTTCAATCTGTCTATAAAATTTATAATAAATAATAAATAACATTAGTATGAGTCTCTAACTTTCTATTAATTTAAAATTTCAATCAATGATTTTAAAATATTAAAGTTTTACATGATTAATATAACTTTGTTAAATACAAACACTTAAAATGACTTTTATAACCTTACTTTAGGAGAAAAATATTCAGTATGACATCTCTTCTTTGTGTATATAAAAATATATGCTTAAATTCTTTTAGTAATATTTTCAGTTTGATTGTGTATTAAAAAATTACTAAAAGTCACCCTTATTATTTTAAGAAATTATTTCAAATAAAATTGACTAAAAAAGTTAGTATGATTGAGTACTATAATCATAATTAATTAGCTATATTAGACATCACAAGATTAATTAATCGGTATAATGAATATCGTGTATCGTATGGACAACCTTATAAATATACACGAAATGTGAAAAATTATAAATTAAAAAATATTGAAGGAAAAATACTTAATCAAAAAATTATAAATTGAATATAAAGTATGCTTATTTGTTTAAATTTTATTATTTTGACATGGATTTATAAATATTTTATTATAATTAATGTTGAGTGAATACATTTAAGTAAAATTGATAAAAATATTTAGTTATTATATAGATAAAAGAAGTAATATATAGGTGTATGTAAAGAAGATAAAGTGTAGTAAAATTTATGCTTTAAAATGTTTTCTATACAAAATGGTTGTATAGACCAATAATTTTAGTACTTTGTACTAAATGTTATAGCTTCATACTTGAAAACTTAACCCTAGAAAGGTTTAGCAACGAAGAACAGTAGAATACTTTAGCACAGAGATTGATAAAAGATCTAGTTTGGATAGTATTATTTGGCTTGCATATAACCAATGCAATGGAGAGTATCTACATCTATAGAGAATGTCGTAAACTCTAAAAAAAAATCTATCAAAAGCTTACCAAGAATAAAAGAATCCAAAAATGAAACCTAGTATATGTTGAGGGAGAGGGGACATATTGCTCACTAGTTGACACTGGTAAGGCTAAAGCAAGCTGCAGCACTCTTCAATTCATTCTCAGAAACATGCTCTGTGCACTTTCTTATCTCTTTCAGTGATTCTTCTGAACTGCAGGCACATAAATACAAATACTATCAAATATGAGCATTTCATCTTACTGGAAGTTGATCATAACTACGCATTCATTTTATGAATTTCTACATGGACTTAAGCTAGCTGTTTGTTTTGCTAACTAATTGATGGTAGAGTAAAGTAAAATTGTTCCATTTCTATATTTTAGAGATGAATATATACTTGCATCTCAGTTTTTATTATTTGGTTTTTATTCCTTAATTATCTCATTAACATGGTGACAAGTGTTAGAGAGGCCCTCAAATAAGCTAAAATCTACATTGTTATGCTAAAAACTGACTGAAACTGAAGGATTATTTTTTTCTAATAAGATAAACACTCAATGAAAGTAAAAAAAAAAATTGTAAACTTTAAATCAAATTAAAACCTTAATAAAAGACCAAAATTCTATTTTAGCTCTAATAATGTGTAAAGTTGAAACTTTCATCATCGTCATTCTAACCAAATGTAAAACATGATTAATCAATCAATCTACCTTGACTCGTAAGGCTCCTTGGAATAAATGTACGATTGTCTATCATCAACTGAATCAAAAATGGGAGGCATGTCAACGTAATCCTCAACAACATTTTGCTGGATGGCCAATGGCTGTGAAGAAACCAAAGGAGTTTGCATTCCTACAGAATTGTCATTATTTGAACAGGGATACTGAACCCACAAAGGATTAATGGCATTATCCTTGGAATCTAAGTATAGGGAGCTATAATCCATGCTGTTACTGTTGGAATAGGAATGCTGCTGTGACACAGACAATGCACTCACATTATTGTTGTAAGTGTTTGGTTGTGGAGTGTGATGATGATTAAACAAAGGGAGTGCATTATTATTAGTACATGGTGCCATGCCCAATTCTAATTGTGAAGTAACATCATCAGGTATGGAAGGGCCTTGGTGATGCTGTTGATGATGCTGATGCTGCTGCTGCCTGCATATGTCAAGCTGTTGACAAACTGCATGAAGCTCTTCTTCTGCAAGCCATATCTGGTATTGTAGCCTACAAATCTCTTCCCAGCAGCCATGCACAGGGTACTTGTCCCTATAATTTGCCTGAATAATGATAGAGTCCATGGCTATTTTCTTCTGGCTAGGCTCCAAAATCTTCAAAATCTTGACGATGTTGCTGACTCCGAAAAGCCTGTGGACATTGAGAAATACTTTGGGTTGGTCTGCAGGGAAGTAGGGTGCAAGAAGGCATTCAGAAGTGCACTTTCTCCTCTGGTGTTTGCATGCCGCACAGGCTTGGGTTGTGCCACCCTTTAGGGTCATTGTTGAATAATCCCCCGCCGCCAGCTATGTTGGGAGATGATGCTGAGGAAAGAGGAAGTGAGGAATCCCTCCACGGTGGTGATGATGGCGATGAATGGATGAAGAAAGAGAAGAACATTAGTGAGATGAAGAACGTAGTTAGAGGAGAAAGAGAGAGAGAGAGAAAGAGAAAGAGAAAGAGGTAGAAGTGGAATGGGTGCTGCATGTTTTCTCACATTGGTAGCATGCTTTATTAATAAGCGGATCTGGTGGGGCATGGAAAGACTGAGTAAAACACCAGGTGTAGGGACACGGTGTTTTCAACAGTCATGCCGTTAGGGATAGGTGTGTGGAGCATGTGAGAACTCCTAGGTTTTGGGGTTAAGTACCATGTGTCTAGGTTTTTTTTTTTTCTTTTCTGCTGCTTCAGATTTTTGCAGTAATCTTATTTCATGTACATGTTCATAGATTTGTGCCACATTATGTTCTTATCGTCTTAACAATCTAATCTTCAAATAATTTACTTACCTTTATTATATTCTGTTGTTTGCATGTGAACTAAAGTGCAACTCACGTCTAACAGAAAACAACCTTTTTTATTTATTTGCAAAATTTTCCATATTTTTTTTAGCAGCAGCAAAATTTTCCATGCACACCCTTCTAACACTTAATAAAAAAATAATATTTTTACTTTGATTCATCGCCAATTATTTTATATTCTAAAATAAAAGTATATCGTTGGTGTTAGGTGAGAGTTTAGTAAAAATAGGGTATTTGTGGATCATCGCTTCCTGTTAACATTGTGAAGTTGAATTCTCATCACTACGTAGTTTTTAATAAGAATTAAATGTGTTTTTTATTGTAAAATTAAAAGGTGTGATTGTGATCCTTTTTTGAAAAAATAAACTCATTTATAAAATATGTGAATTTTACTTTTTACAGTTTCGTTAAAATGTTTTTTTTTTCATTTTTCTGAATTATCAATCACTATTTTTAGTTTCTGATATTATAGTAAGATATTCTTAGTGTTGTTATTGTTAGTCGTGAACAGTTCATAAGTTAATTTGTTCTGTATTTGTTTTGCTTTTGTTTGTTAAGATAGATTAGTTGAACTTCGTTCTGTGTTTGCTTCTCCATTGTTTGTTGAAACGACCTTTCCATAAGGTGTGATATTGTATAGTGAAAACATGATATGGGGTTTGTTTAATTTTAAATGTTCATGATTTACGTGTAATTCAAAAGACCAATTCATTCATACAACAGCACCATGCTCATTTTTTGTAAAGCAAATCAAATATAAATAGAAAAGGGAAGGGAATAAAACCCAAGATTTCTCTAACCATGGTTGACGATGTACAGAAAATAAGCATTAACTAGTGAAAAAAAAAAAAATTTGTGCTAATGTGAAAGGAGTGTCAAGGGTTGGTGCTTTAGTCATGTTTGGTATAAAGATGTATATTTAATAAGGGAGGCTTTTTTTGTGAATTTTGATAATATGTTCTTTCTAGTAAAGTTTGACATGCTTTGGTGGAAGATATATTTTGATTTGACCTTCTAAGCGTATCTTAATAAAATGAATTTACATATAAAAAAGATATATGTATATTATTTTATTTTATTGTATTTTTTAATTATTTTATTTTTCACTATTATGTATCATTATGATTTTTTTATTATATTTTGTGGTTTATATACTCTCTACTTGTGAAAGAGAGTAATGACATCCTATTTATAGCATATCAATAAAGTTAAAAGGTGCTATCAAAATAATAACGAAAAAGTTAAGTAAAACTTAAGAATTTATTTTCCCTATTTTTACTTAGTAATGCACTCTCTTCCTATTTGAGTTTAGTTAAAGCCACTCAACAACATGAATTACTTTTATTTTTGTATTTTTCTTTCAAATTTTAACTTAGTTGTTCTTTAAGCATTGTAATATTTTTTGGTCTGAATAGCTAAGAATAAAATTAATAAGAGGCAAGTTTCTCAAAGTGATATAATTTTTATTTGAAATTTCTAAAATGATGTATTTTTTTTTTATTTATTTCCGGATATGGGTGGGTAGATCATGCATAAGAGACACAATATCATTTATGAAGAAACCGTGACCCTATCACACTTAATTTAATATTAAATGAAATTGTGAAAAGAGAACATAATTTTAGTTTACTAGATGAAATTGTACAACTAAGATTTCAATTAATGAGTTAATTAAAAGATGTGAGAATATTTTACTATTTTAGGATGGTTAATATTCTCCACCTATTCCTCTTTTTTTTTACAAATGTGGTGGTGTATTACTACTGTGTTACTAAAATAAATGCACAATTACAAAGTCATGATAAATATGTAATGGTTTAAATTAATTGGTAATTAAAATATATGTGTGAAGTTAATTTGAATAGAAGAATGGTTACATATTGTGAAGAAAAATTACCTAAATATAATTTAAAAACTAACAATAAATTTATTTAAAAAATTATATAATATTTTCAAATTTTTCTTTCTAAATTTATTGCTAAATTTCAATTTTATTTTAAATTATTTCTATATTAGTAACTAAATTCAAATATCCAACTTATACTTAATTTTGCTAAATATATTTTATTATTAAATTTTAATTTTATTTTATTTTTCTTTTCAATATCAAACTTACTCTTAATTTAATTTAATATATAAATCTCATACTGACATCATTTTTATTTCAACCATTACATATTTATCAATAAATAAAACAAACAGTTTTGTATTGTAACTTTACATTTATTTTAGTTATACAGTAGTAATACAATACACCTCTGCCAAAAATAGAAGAAGAAGAATAGGTGGAGAATATTAACCACCATTAAATCTTACACTATTATGAGGATTTTAATTAACTCATTAATTCAAATATTGACTGCAGGATTTCCTTTAGTAAACTAAAATCGTCTTATCTTTTCATGATTTCATTCTATTTATTTATTCACATTGATATTGTGTCTGACAAACCCCATTTACCTGTATCTAGAAATAAATAAATAAAATACATTATTTTAAAAATTTCAGATAAAACTTACACCAATTTAAAAAATTTATCTTAATAAGAGCATTTGGGTGTTCCAACCCTATTATAAGAAAAACAATAAAACTACGTACAAGTGTGATTGCAACCATGCTCATTTGTTTTCCTTCCTTAACCTCCAGCTTACAATAATTATTTCTTAACAAATTACAATATCCAAACTATCACATAACCTTACACTCAAAGAACTCAAAAACATACATTTACAGTTCAACGAAATTATATTTAACATTAATGTATTCGAAACTGTGTGAATTCTTTTAAGCAATTTGATTCCCATTCTCTCACCATTACACTTACAATAATATTTACCGATAGTGTAACAGGTAAGAAGAAATAAAAGATGTAATGATCCTATTCTACTGATAATCTGAAAGAGAAAATATTCATGCAAAATTAAATGGGTGATTGTGATTTATTTCTCATTAGGTTGTCATACCATGCCACCATTTAATGAGTGTAGGACAGTAGGGTTTCGGGGGTAGAGATGATAACCTGCACATATTGGGAGATTTTATTTGAGTGTCACAGTAAAGTTTTACTTTAGTCGAAATTGGAACGGTAGTGCTGTGTGCTTAGTACGACTGGGTTTTAAGTTTAGATAGTAAAAATTTGAAAGGCATTTCTATAACTATATTGCTATTCATTTTTAATATACAACTATTATAAAAATTGAATATTTATATAAAATTTTGCCATTTTTCAAAAAATGATAATTTTACCGTGGTGACTTTTTGTTAGCGAATAAAACATAACAATCATTAATATCTTTATCTTTGTAGTGAAAGCTGAATTTTGTATTATCATATGATAAAAGCTATAGGGAATTTTATTTATATTTTTATGAATTTTACTTTTTAAACGTATTTAAAAATAAAATATATTTCAAATAAAACAATTCAAATAACAAATACATTTTACTTTACATTAACCAAATATGGATATTATTTAATTTTTTAAATTGAATATGAGGATATTATGTACTTATCCACTCATACAAGATACTTTCCATCTCATTACAAGTTTAATTATACATTTTCTAAACTATTTAAAAAAAATCTCAATCAATTTTATTATATTATGATATATTCAATAATCTCAAGATTAAGTCTTTTTCTTAAACACTTTTTAAAAACAAAACTATAACAATGTTTTGAACTTTAAAGTGAACAATATTAGTCATTGATGTTGACAATATTATCTCAACGAACTTAAAATCAAAATATATTATATCAAATAATTTTTAAGACATATTTGATTTTTTTTTCTTTTTTAATGTTTCTTTCTTCACATGAAATTTTCAAATGTCTAATGTGTAAATTCTTAAAATTAAATCCTTTTGATATTAAAACATTCATAATACTTATTTCTTTTGTTGTGATTTTTATTTTTTATAAAAAATAATAATTAATATTTAAAAAAATAAAAAATATATTACTAGATGAGAACGGGGATAAGACAAAAATTTCGTTAGGTATAGAAGAAGGAGATTTTCATACCCACAACACCTGCAGACAATAATGAAGTTAGTTGTTTCTTATTGTTGGAGAGTGAACTTCAATGAAAATGGATGAAAATGAGCCACCATCATTAGTCATGTTTTAAGAACATAGGGGAAGACTATAAACGTACATTGTTTGTTTAAATTAATAAGAAAAAATAACTCAATAATATACTGCCATTAATCAAGCAAAAATTAATTTTAAACATTCCGATTGCGAGAGAGATGAAGTATCAACAGAATAGATATGTATGATAAAAAGAGACGTAGAACGAAATGATGAGTGTTATTGTTTAAAAACTGAGATGTCTAAAATTCAGTCCTTTAAATCAAAAATAGACATTGAAAGCTCTGTCAATGTCTTGATTAAGGAACACATTTTCATTCTTAAAGAGAACAATATTATTGATACTGTTGCCAGCAGCGGGACACCAAGAAATTAAAAAAAAAATGCTGAGAATCTCCAAAATAACTAACTAATATTTATAAGACACTAAACTACTCTGACCACCCCCTCGCAGGTCTATAAAGGGTATCACCAGAATCCCTTTTACTTATAAACAGGTAAGTAAAAACAGCATGTAAAGGATAAATATTTTTTATCCGCACTCCACATAAGGCCCAGGCGTATGTTCAATCCCATTTTAAAAAGGTTTGTTTTCTCCCGATCGTCCTTGAAGTTTTAAAAGAGAAGGTGATCAAGAATCTGCATCTGTAAGACCTGCCTTTCAAATCAGTAAGTATAGATAGAATGTGTAACCCAAAGGAACAGAAGTTGTCAGTGAATGTGTGACCTAAGCAAACAAAACATTTCTCTTTGATGAACAGAAAACTCGTTTCCGAAGATTCCATTGAAAATTCGTGGTTATTATACCAACAACCCACAACCTTGTAATCATCATTATGAGATACCATCCAATTCCACACGCACAAAAAAAAGTAACTACACGACACAGATTTCATTGTTTCCTTGTTTGTAAACAAGAATGAATAGAATCTGATGTAGAATAGAAAGAAAACACAAGAGAAGTCCAAATTAGGAGAGGGCGAAAACATCTTCGTGATATCAAAAGAAACAAAAAAAAAAAACGCAAAAAAAAATACAAAAGAACCTAACAATAAAGAACGATTTTGTAGAAAATTGGTTACTGAATTAAGTCTAACATGTTGAGGCCATACAAGATTGACTGAATCTTATGAAGGGAAAATGCTATGGAATATTCAACAACTAAAGCTTTAGCTTCCACATTTTTTTCTTCTGATATTGCAACAAAATCATTGTTTTCTCAATGACCTTAGATATCACTAAAGAAATCAAAGACATAAATAAAATGAAGAGTTGTTCCAAAAACGTAACGAATTATATTGCTGAAATGATAAAATATAAAATTTGAAGACGGCCTTATATTTATAAAGTTTATTGGGGTTTACAATTATTTCTAACAAATTTAAGTAATCAAGATTAACAACACTAATACGACATTACGTCAGGAAATAAAGATTAACAACCTGAGTTACGTAGTCAGCGTCAAACACCAAAGATCTCCAAGAGTGTCTTTATACATCTTGTTATTTAGCCTAAAAGTTTGCACTTAGTTCAAAATATCTGACAGAAAGAAGGAACACGAGTACAATTCTAGATGTTAAATCGCACAGTATTTTGCACTAATGTATATAGAACAATGGGGTATATAGTAATAATCCATCTTACTTGACACTATTCTGAAAAAGTGTGGGACAAAATTTGTGCCAAAACCTCTCAGCTTTTTCCTCACTCAAGGCTACAGTTAACATCTGCAACTAGAAATTGATAACATTAGTTAATTACCTTCAATCGTACTCAACTTACGGATCCCCATCCCACACCCAAGCGGAAGTAAACAAAAATAGAGTACAGAGTTGTGGATCCAAAGGAAGGAAGCTCCTCAATTTACTGTTGCACAAAATCTGCCATGCAGCACGTTCCAACACAAGGTATCTTGAAAGGGAGAATAGTAGTCCAGTAGACCAGGAAACGACACTCCTTTTACAGCTGAAGTGACAAGAAGCTGACATTTTGACAAATCTAATTGTATAAAAACTATACACATCCCCTTTTCTGTTTTGAGGGAGGGGGTGGGAGGGAAATTTCTTCGACAACTCGTGAATAAACTCCCCTCGTACACATGTTATATGATCCCGATAATAATGGGCAATTATTTCCATCAGAAAACATCCTAAGATCTTCTCATACATTGCCGAGCAACCTCCAGAAACTGTAGTTCATCTAGCAAATACCAAAACCTGCTTATTGGTAGGATACAAGGAATGAATCTGATATTCTCAAAACGAACCAAATGTGTTCGGTATCAAAACACCACTCTCTGGGTTCTTCTAAGTCATCCTGTTACACTAAATGCATTTGTCATCACTCTCCCCCACCAGAACCTGCTTCTATCTAAACTGAATTGTATCATAAATTTTTTAAAATGCTATACATCCCATCAGAGGTATGTACGCCAAAACTAGTTGACATCACTGCAACTTGCAAATTTATTTTCCTAAAGCACTTTAGTATTATGCAGAAATGTAATGCATCTGCATAAACAAGGCCACACGAGAAACCAACAGGATGCCAAACTCAACACTCTTCAGTCCAGCAAATGATGTTATCATTTCCACCAAAAATTTAGTTTACAGCTTCAAAGAAAAGAACCTGAGGTTGTAGATGCCCTCTTTCACACATTCTAAGAACATCCGCCCATCCACCAATTACCTGGTCATTGAAGAAGAAAAAAATTACACACCAAGAATGAAAAAAAAAATTCATCTGCTTAATAGATTTCACTCACCTTGACAGTCTTGTCATCATACATAATCCATTGTTCATGGTCATGGCTATAAGCAAAGCAATGGTAGTGCTGACCATAGTAGCAAACCTAAAAGGTAATAACACATTAGCACACATAAGACAGTCAATTGTGGCAAGTGTTATAAGTTATAATTACTTTTTCCCACTCAAAAAAAATGTTGCTAAACCATCTAATAGAAGTAGAGGTCGGTGACAAAAGTATGATATTTATCTGAAGTTTTCATTTAGATTTTTTCCTTTATTTTATTAGACTATAAGATAAGCTCATTTAGTTTGCAAATGGACCCTTTCACAGCCAGAACAGTCCCTTGAGATAAGGTAATATTTTTAAAAGAATTTTCACGGGAAATTGTTCATAATAAAGTCAAATTCATTTTAGAGGCTTAGAATCGAACTAAATATAAACATTCCTTACGTATTTATGATTAAAGTACATACCACTGATACCAAGTTATGGGTGCATTCAAGATTTAAACCACCATAAAGGACACTGATATTGATCGTAGTGTTCAGGGCAGCGAGAGTTGCTGTTATATCATCAGCACTCTCATTTGTATTTTGCCAACCTAGGACTGTAAATAATAAACATGTAAGTGAAAGTATCTATAAAGCATATAAAAAATGTCAACATTCCATAAGCAACAACCTTAGGTACCTGTCATAAAAACATGGGGTGGAGTTGAGAGGAAGTGATGGATGTGGTTCAGCTTGCCACAGCCATCAGCTTCCGGATCGCAAGCCAACTGATGGTTCATCTCCACAAGATTCAAAAGATTATCGAAGAAACTTGCAGAAGACTTTTCCTGACAAGTGAAGAAGGATCCAGATAAGGTAATTAACAGGTATAATTGCCTGCCCATGCTCCCACGGCAGAAAATATGGAACACCAAGAATTGTCAAGTGTAAGAAGAAAATATTTATAAAGATACCTTCATATCACGGAGGGCACTGGCATTTATATTGTGAAAGAAGGAAGTATATTTCATATGTCTGGATTCAAGACCACAGTGATAGCAATTCATTTGTTCAAAAATATTCATTCCAAAAAGTGAATGCGCTATACAACTACCATTTGTACAATCCCAGGATCCCATGCAGTTACTTTCAGCTGATTCTGCATCAGAAACACTTGAACCACGAGTAAATGAACGATGAAGGCAGTCAAATATCACTGCCAGTACCTCAGAAGCATCATTCATCTGAGCCTGTCAAATGTCCATCAGTATATTAATTAAATCATCCACAGAAGAAATATCTTCATTCTTTGTGTTAATGTAGTTACCTCCTGGAAGAAACTACTGTGAGGATACAGATTACTTAGAGCAATCCGCAGTGATGTAGGTGCAACTGCTTCTCTCCTTGAATCCTTAGATGCAATGTCTAGTGCACTAAAGATATCGTACAATGCACAGACAACACAAGGATTGCCCACATGATCATGCTCTGTTCTTGATCTGCCAAGAAATTCCACTCGAAAGCGTCTTAAATGCCACAATGACTGAGCTCAACAGAGAAAGAAATTGCTTTAGGCCACGGAAAATAATGCATCAATAAAATAGTGCACCAGTTGATATTATAATTGTGTGGAAAACTAAGACCTACCTGTATAATAACATTGAGAAAACAATTATATTCACCCACTTCATTCTTCAGTCCAGTACCAAGCAAAGTTGCCCCATTCACATTACCAGTTGCATCTTCTACAGGCGAGCAATCAACACTATATACCACTGAAGAAGCCCTCTGGGACATCCTTAAACTGGAAGCCGAATGGAAATTTCCCCGAGCTTGAAACGTGTCTGATAAAGAAGAATATGTTTGAGGTTAGAGTATTAGAGAATCGTCCAGGTTTCATAACACCTAAATATAAACCCAGAATTACATTTTAGAGCAGGAAACATTGGCGTCGCTCTCAGGATTCAGCTAATAGTTTGTAATTTTTTCTTGTAGGTCAAGTAGAAATTATGCATGTGTTGGAAGGTTTCTCTTGTTGAGGGAAAATATCTCCTATTTAGGTATTGAATATCTTCGGTACGCACACACACATAATTAGTCCTGTGGAGGCTAGTGCAGAAAACAACAGGCCAAAGGGTCAGAATAGGACAACGGTAGGCTTCCCGAAAAAAGACATTCGAGCAGTTTCATTGTATTTCCAGAGTCATTTACAATAAGGTGGATTTCGTGTGAATAAAGAGATGTGTTAAGTATAAGAATCCATCTGAGATGTATATAAGATAAAAATAATTGGTCTATGCATGCATAGAATGTAAAACGTATACCCAGACTTTGGCGTACAGCAATTTTAAGATCAGCCTGGAATCTTTCCTCCTCTGCATCTTCTACTGGCAACTCTCTCATCACATTTGATCCATTGTTTTTCCACACTGATGCCACATCCAAGTAACAGAAAATTAATTTTCATACTCAAAAGATGCCTTTTATTATTAGTATTATATAAAATATCTTATAAATGACTTCAACTAGGCTTACCACTGAAATGAGATTTCTGTATGAACAAACATTTCAACTAACATATTGACAGAATCCTCCCGTGAAGAAAGCAAAAGTGACATTATATTTTAACTAAAAACTACCTTTTTTATTATGAGAAGAAAGTACTCTGGTGGAACATGATAAAATGAGTATTATTTGAAAAAGTATAACTAATCCCAAACCATACTACCATTCTATCCATAACAGATAAAGTCAATATAGTTAAGTCCGTCAAAAAAATAAATAAATAAATAAGCAAAGTCATTAGAGAATACAATTCGTAAAATTTTCCATCCACAGTATTAGTCACAAAATGAACCTGATAACACTACTGTTAATAGTGTTGGAATGTCTTCTACTAGAAAGTCATGTAAGGAAGAGAATGATGACACAATGACAGATGAATGGACTCGACAAAACAAAGATGACTAAACAAGCACCCAACCACTGACTTACAGACAAGTAAAACGATGGTGTAAAAAGTAAAAGATGAGGTCTAAACACTGACAATCAAATTTTGTCTAAACAATGTACACTTTTGTAAGCCAAGTATATACAGTGCCACAAACTTGTAACGGTTCATTCTGAGTTGAATACTGCTTTTGAAAATAATTAGGGGTCAAATATGATAACAAGACCCTAATTTGGAAATTATGCACCAGCATAACACCAAAAGCGTATTTGGGCAAAGTTAAACTAACCATTATTATTGTCTTGACTGTTGTTAAATTCGAATTTCTCTCTCAAGTGGGAATCAGTATGTGTATCCTCAGTACTATCTTTTTCTGAAGAAAAAGAATCAATCTTTCCATCGACTGGTCTGGAAGAATTCCTCCGTTTATGTTTTTTTCCAGCACGCCGATCAGACATAGGTAGACCATTCTCTCGAACAACTCCATTAGACAAATCTGCTGTAAAAATGAAACAAATAAATGTGAAGAACCTCAAGTGAAAAAATAAATAAATAAACTTCACATTTTAGGACATCCAAATCACCAACATTGTTTAACTGTTGACTGATGCAGATGAACGGAACCATTTGTTGTGGTCGTAAGAACAGCATCCAGATTGCTTCGGGATCCATTATCCTGTACCAACCGGTCCTGTAAAATATGCCTTAAGTTCAGAGGTATATTTCGTTCAATAACAAATTATTTATAAAGTATTGTTTCCTTTCATTTGTTCGTTTGCAAAGTAGTATAATTCCTACTGGTAACAAATTATTATTTATATAGTACTGTTTCCTTTCATTTGTTCATTTGCAAAGTAGTGGTAACCGTACAAACCAAGTAACAGCAACATTAGTGACCACCAGAAATTCTGTCTCCCTACATGCAGCAGAAGAAACTAAAAAGAGAGAGATTCCTACTTGCACAGTTTCTCTTACGTGTTTGTATGAATCTAGCGAATCAGTATCTGTCCTTGTTTGACAATCTTGAAGATTTTCCACTTCTAAGTACAACCCAGATGACTTTTTTTGTTGCTCTGCAAGATGCCTCTGTTTGGCTTCATTTTCTATCCTTCGCTGGTACTCCAGAGTTTCTTCAAGCTTTTTTTCCTCCTCTTCTAGCTCAATTTTACGTCTAAATTCCTCTTCAAGTTGTTCTAAGTCATCATCATTCATAGAAACAACCTCGTGATCTAAGAAGTCACTTTCAGGTGCAACTGGATTGGAACTGTAACAGAAGCACGTCAAAAACAATTTTAAGAAGACTGACAGTGATTTTAGAAGATTACACGATAAAAATTCAAGAAAAAAAGAAGGAAATATAAACTGACTCGGAAATTGTAGATCCCACTGACAACTGCACATGATCACCCGTGGCCTGCAAGAGAGAAAGAAGGTTTAGTCAGCATAGACAATTAGTCAATGGCCCCCATATATATATATATATATATATA
>Ga0209700_106927_pt1 | contig 16771 bp, 14 predicted proteins | sample SiratroredBW_FD_187528 | JGI IMG/M metagenome (GOLD analysis project Ga0209700, IMG submission 187528) | Root nodule microbial communities of legume samples collected from California, USA - Siratro red BW (SPAdes) (version 2) | ecosystem: Host-associated > Plants > Roots > Nodule | place: USA...
AATAAATAGGAATTTTTTTGTTTGAATTAATAAATTTTTACATAACTTATTAATATTTAACAAATTATATATAGTTACACGTTTTTATTATCATATTATATATGACCTATCTTTTTTTTTTTTTTTCTAAATATTGTATAGAATTTGATGTCCACCAAATTTTGATCCTAAAGTACATCAAGTTTAAAGTTTTTTTTTCATGTGATATGTTTATTTATTTAAATATTTGATAATAATCTTTTTAAATTTTACATAAAAATTATTTTTAATTACTTAACAACATAAAAGAACTTTAATAATAATTAAAAATTAAAGAACTGAAATATCAACATTCATAACAATACTTAACATGAATTTATAAAAAAAAATAATTAGAATTAAGAACCATTATCATTGACAACTTTGAACATTTTATAATTGCCATTTGTATATATGTTAGAAGAGAAAAAATAATAATTATTATGCATCCAACTGTCACTATATATACACTACAAAATTTTCTAAAAGTTCCTTTAACTTTTGATAACAGTTATTGATTTAATTGTTGTTGTATTTACAATTTTTTTTTTTTAAAAATAACTTTATTTTTAGATTTACTAGATTTACATATTTAATAGTTTCAAGATCATAATTGACAAACCACAATGCTATAACACAAATTTCTTAAAAATTTAAGCTTATTTAAAGTCATTCATAAATATCAGAAGTTATAAATTTATGCAACATGTAAAAATTTGATATTAGTCTTTAAATTAAAAATAGTTATTTTAATAATAAATCATCATCCATTATGTTACATAATAACCTTTTATCTATTTATTTATTATACCTTTATTTAATGTGACATAATTATAACATAACTAATTGACATGTATAACTGAAAAAAAATATGAACAGTAATATAGTTAAATACATTAATCAGAGCTTATCTAAACTTATTTACACTTGATCAGCCCTTCAATATATTGTATATATTATACATAGAGTATGCTACAACAAAAGACTAAATTGAAGATTTATTTGTATAAGTTTAATGTTAATGTCGAGAAGATTTTCATTAGTAATCTATTGTTTGCTTAAAATATGTTGGAAGCTTATTGGGTATTGGGGGAAAAAAATCATGTATCAATATAGTGTAACAATATTATAAATAATTACGGTCAAAGACATTTGCATTGGAAATTTTGTATTGTATCATTAAATTCAATATAATTTGACTATCAATTTCTTATTTTTATATGAATTAAATTATAAAAACCTTCAAATTGGAATTCATTCAATATAGAAAATTAATTTGTCAAAATTTCTACACCATATCACTTGAAATAGACTTCTTAAAATGTAAACAGTACAAATTTGTGGAACCAAACATTCTTAAATACCAAAAATCAATTCGACCAATATTAATTTAAATAATATCTCACACAACTAATTAAATCTTAAATCGATCTAAACATAATAAAACAATTATGATAGATATGCATTTTCTTTATAAAAAAAACACATAAAAAAATTAAAATTTTAAAGTTGAATGAGGAAATAGGAAGAGAGGCAAAAGAGAGAAGAATGGAGGCACAAAACAGGAGGAGAAAAGTGGAGGAAGAGGATTGGCATGAGAAGACACATATGGCAGCAGAGACTTCACAACAATGGCAACCCAACTAGGAGGAGAATGATGATTTTGCTAAGTTTATAATTTTTTTTTTTTCAATTTCGTTTTTGTATGAAAGTAATCAATTTAGTCTCATTTTTATTCTTTTAAGAAATAGTTAATATAGTCATTAGATTGACATGACATAAGCAACGAATAATATATCATTGAAAAAAACAGGTTGGCTCATTAACAAAAAAAAATGTAAGTGACACAAACGATACGAATATAAAGTGTCAATACAATAACATCATTACCATAAATTTAACAGAAAGAGTTACATTATTTATTTTTTAAAACAATGAAATAAAATTAATAATATTTAAAATATTGAAAAAATTTGAAAAATTCATAACAATGGAGGGGGAAAACTATTAAAACCTAAAGAAAATATAAAACTGCAATTTTTAAAATGATTATTATAAAAACTAATAAACATATTTTGAAATGGTACAATTTTATATTTTATTCTTTTATCTTGTAATAATATTTTAACTGAGATAATATATATTTTATTATATATTTAAGTTTATCTCATTTGTTAAAAATCAAATCAATCCATATTCTACCTAGTACCTACTCACTCATCACTCTAGACATTAATTAGATAGAGTCCAAATCACATAAATTAACTCTATCAAAAAATATCAGTAGAGTTTAAGTCAGGTTTAATATAAGTCATATAGTTTTCAACAACGTACTTTTAGACAGAAAAGTTGGAAGGAAAAAATAAGAAAATGGAAGAAAGCGGTTGGTTCATATCATCTAACAATATCTCGTTTGTTTTATATATTTACGGAATATACATATAAAAATGTGTGTGTTTTTAGTTAGAGAATTAATTCTTTAGATGTACAATTTTTATTCCGACGTTAGAACAGGTAACAGTTTATATTCACGTGCGAATGAGAGAAAAATATTTTGTAACTTCTATTATAACTTTTATATTTTATATTTGAATTAATTTATAATTAAAAATCAGGAATATAAAATGTTAACTAAGCGTATTTTTATGTTTAAGGATGGTTTTTCAATTGTAAGGTTTTTATGAATTATATTTTTAGAAACGTCTCAAAAGAAAAAAGAGAAATTGGGAAAATGAGAAGTGAAATGAATAAAAGGACAAGAAGCGATAATGGGGTGGGTGGTGAAGAGTGCTGTTGGTTTTGAATCCTCTGAATTCAAAACCGGTGGCCAAAAGAGCAGAAGAAAACAAAACAGCCATGAGAAAGCATTACATATTCTCGTTATGAGAGTGACCATGATAGAGACAGGTGTAGCTGATAACAAAGGGACAAAGATGGATAGGAGAATTTTGTTAAGAATCATAAAATATAATTAAGATAAAAATATCCATAAAACTTAAAAAAAAAATCTATTACTTTAATTTTTATTTTTAGGATAAAAGTGATGTTGTTAGTTTTATGCAAGTTTCTTTATGGAAGATTAACAATTTAGCTTAAGGAATGTTAGGTATTTAAGTGTGAGTCTAAGTCTCACATTGATTTAATAGAAATAAGAAAGTTGAGCAATATATAAGAAAAAAAACTCACAAACCTAATCCCTTAAGATTTTGAGTTGAAGGTGGTGTCATTCTCTTGTGTGATTTTAACACAATTCTATTTTTTGTGAGATCTCACATTAAATAAAAATAAGAAAGTTGAACAACATCAATATTAAAAAAAACCCAAAACCTAATGTAAGTAAGAGTACATCTTGTAGGCTTAATCTTCTTAGGTATATTCAAACCTAAAAATAGATATATTCAAATGTAAGAAGCTAGACAGGTGACTTATTGAGTCAACCAATACTATTTAAAACATATTATATACTAATCGGTCTAAGATGCTCGTTAATAGTTTGTTGACTTGAACCAAATTTAAATAGAAAAGAATTGAGTAGAGTTGATCAAATTTTACTAATAACCCGGGAGCAGGTTACATAATATTTGGCCAAAAATCAACTAGGTTTTGTATTTACGGAAATGACGTCAAATCCACAATAACTCAATCTTAGACAACAAGAAGAGTTTAATTTCTATAAATTCTCAATGTAAGCAAATTAGTAACTAATAATAGTAAGTTATAATAAGTAATATTTAAAATATTTATAAATAAAAATAACAAATTATAGATTTGGAGCAAAATATTTATAACAATTTATGAATTTAAGATTTGGAAATAATATGTATAAGATGAAAATATATAATATTTTAGTCACGTACGATTATAAGTTTAGTTTATGTTGGCCAGCAACGTTCCTCTATTTTCGTCTTAGATTCTGACTTTTTTTAAGAAATTTTATGGATTTGAAGGAATGTATTCAATATTCATATTTAATTTATAATTATGAACATAAAATTTTATATTTAATTATCAAAAATTTAAAATTTGATTAAAAAAAGATTAAAAAAATTTAACATTTTATTTCCTTTGAGTTAGCTTTTAAGTTTTCTTTTTACTTGAGTTTACTTACTTGCATGGATACTTGAGACTTTAAGATTAATATCTTTAGTACATATTATTGATTATAATTTTTTGGAGCATATTAGACTATTCTTGTTGCTTTTAGGATTTTAAGTTTTTTGTCACTGCTCATACTTTAAATTGGGTAAGAGAAACTAGTTCTAACTTTTCAATATTACCTTAGGCTAGAAAATCTGAATGTAAATGAAATGTGGTCCCTAAGTTTCAATTTCTATTATAGGGATGTTATTATGATGGAATTTTTTATGTTGTGTGAACATGTAGAGATATTGATTTTGATAGTTTAGTAGTTAAATGTTGTTTTTGGTGTTGAAGAGATTCTTGAATGTTGTGAATTGTGAATTTAATGGTATGTAATGATATGAATGATAGAATGTGTATGAAATTGAGGTCATAAATTTGATATCATGTATGAATTGTTATTTGATTGTGTATTAAGTATTGAAATCTATGTTTTAACAGATATCTTTTAGCTTCACTAAAAATCTAAGTCAAGTAGACTAAGATATCACGTGGTGAGAAACTGATACACGCTAGAATCTCTAGGAGTCACTCCACATTGAATGTTTTGACTACCATGATCCTTTCTCTTAGATTTCCTAGTAATCTAAGTCTTGGGTATTTGATTAAATGTTAGTCTCTAATAGTATCTAACTTAATATGACTTTTCTGAAAGACAGTAAGTCCATGTATAACATATAGGGTGAATGTTACTGATATTTGAAATAAATAGAAATTTGGTATTTTCTCTATAAATCTTATAAGCCATGTTTACAAGTGAAGTACACATATAGTGATTTTCATTTTACTTATACTATTGCATGTTGAAAGTTAATTTCTCTAGCTTACCCTTGTCATTCTTGTTGCGTAGTAACGATAATGATACTATGTACACGAGTAAAGTGGAACTTATTTTGTAATTAGGAACTTGTATAGTATTTGGTTGTAGGTAGGAATCATTTTGAAGCATGTCTTGTGATTATAACATTAGACTTCTTTCTAATTTGATATTAATACAAATTAATTAGAATATTTACAGATCTTATAGCGTAAATATCACTATATTTGACTGGAGTTGTTACTGGAGATATTCATATCAGTGTTTCGGGATTCATTTGGCATCGAGCGTAGCACCGAACGCCATTCACACTTAACACTGGTTGTGAATTAGTGTTCAAACGTTTTCTTGTTTCATTTCTTTGTGAAATTAACCGTTTTTTTTTCTACCTCTATGCTTTATGTTCGTTTATTAGAAATTAGTTATAATAAATGAGATGTTACAATGACTAATTCTGAATTTGATTATTAATTTTAACATTTTAGAAGATAAGATGAAGTTTTGAGTCATCTACTATTGACTTTTGACTGTAATACTTTTGGTGAACACATTCATAACGCGTTTTGTGAGAAGTAACATCAGTACAAAGAAGTGTTTGAAAAGCAAAATCAGTAGTAACAAGCAGACACAAATCTCACAAGCCACTCCATGAAAATTTTCATTAAAATAATTGACAACAACCAATTGGAAAATAATTTCAACACTCATATCACACGCACAGAAAACGTATAAGTGATAAATTTGCGTAACCTTTAGTTATGTTTTTATTTGTCTCTCAAGCAAGTAATTGTAATTTAAAGAAAAGAAGGACTAGATGGAAGAGGCAATCACACGAGAAATAATTCTGTATTTTCCCAAACAGAAAACTGGATTTGCAGCACAAACATAAGAATATGAATTATATATCATAAAAAGTAAAAATACACACGGTATTTCAATATTGAATCAGGAGCGAGCAGCCCCTCTTGAAAGTTTGATATGATCTTTTACTATCTTGACCAAATTTTCTTCTTAGTTTCCCTCTCTCTTATTCCTTGAACCTGATCTCTGCTTGTGCTAGCTCTCTTGTGAGACACTGGAGCTTGATTATTAGCAGTGGCTGGTCTTGGTGTTGGTCTCACACTCCTCACTATTTTGGGTGGATCAGATTTCCTTGTCACTTTTCTATCGTGCAATGATGATGATGACATGACAAAGTTGTTTTCATCATTGGTTCTAAACTCTCTTTTTCTGCTTCTTATCGTATTAGTAGAATCACTCCCTTTGGACAAAGAAGAACCTTGGCTTATCTGGCGGTTTACTGAGTCTGAATACCTTAAAATGCCAGCCTCAATCTCGCTTGGACATTCTTCCTTCACGAAGCTTTTACCTATATCTGGTGTGGCCTTTACTGCGTCCACGTAACTTTGTGTTTGTTGCCACTGTTGCTCTCGCTCTCTGTATCTGTCCTCCAGTTCCTTCATCTGTCACATATATGGTGGTCAAGGGAATGATGAAAAAAATGAACAAGAAAATTGATGAAATAATTCAATCTCGACAGAGACAAATAAGGAAAAGAACATTGATAACGCTGCCTTTCAGTGTATTAGCTATTGGTATATACATTGTCATGAATGAGTCTGACTAAACAGCATTTTGAGACAAGTACCTGTTGATGAAGCATGGACATTGAGCTCTCCTCCTGCTCTCTCAGTTTCCTCTCAAGCTCCTTTATCTGAAGAATATGAAGCAACAGAAAAAGAGGAGGGTCATTAAATGAGATATCCCATTATCAAAGTAGGCAGGAAATCTAATTGTACAAACAACTATAATTCTTGGCAACCTTATCTTTCAAAATGGCAGATTCAGATTCAGACCCTTGCATCTGATCTTTCAGCTTTTTCTCTAGATCCCAAACCTGCTTACGAACAAGAACTGATTTAGTGATTGAGATGAGACCTTTTTTATCAAGATAATGCATGTTAATGCCAAGAAAAAATAATTAAAGATGAGTGGAGGAAGCACTTTCCCAAAGTAACGGACGAACCTTCTGTTGAAAACTTGCTGACTCTGACTGCAGTTGTTCTTTCATCCTTTTCTCTAGCTCTCTCACCTTCAGTAGGGAAAAACAAACCAAAGATTTAATTTGATTTAATAGCAAACTGTTTATGTGGTATGATTATAAAAACGAGTTACCGCTCATCAATATGAACATTGATATCAACTTCTTTTGAAAGTAGGAGATCCCTTGTTAAAACAATGCGTAGATGAGCAACAAAAAATGTCAAATTGCAAAGTCTAACGACAGAAAGCAACCTTTTGTTGGAGAGAACTGCAGGTTTCTTCTTTCCCTCTCAATTTGGCAGATAATTGAGAGATTTGTTTCTCCGATTCACTTTGCATGGCCTTTTTCAACTCAATCTGTCCTTCAAGTTCTTTAATCTTTTCTTGTAAATTTTTGTAAGTTTGGTCCTTACCTTTAGCCTTAGTCTCCAAGCTTTGCAAGTTTTCTTCAAGTTTTCGCATAGATTCATCTTTAATCCTGCAATCACTCCGTGCTTTTTCAAGCTAATATGCCAAAAAGTAAAAGGATGAGCAATTTATAGAATTTGGTGAAAGAGAAATAAATTTTAATGTGTTCTAGTAAGGATTAGCAAGCCTACCATTGATTTCAACTTTTGAAGTTCACTTGTATCAATTTGCTTCTTAACGGGGCCTAACTCAACACCCCTCACTCTTGTTGCAAAATTAAGCGAGCTCAGTGTCTCGCCTAGGTCCTGGTCTGATGGACTTATTTGTACAAACATTAGAGTTTTAGAGTCACCTCCTGCAACGTTTTTTACAACAAATAAGCAAGGAATGTTACCATCAATTTCTGCAGAAACAGGATCTTTGCTGCTCTTAAAACGCACACAAGAAATATACATACCCAGTGAGTCTTGAAGTAAATGTGTAAGTTTAGAGTTCCTGAAACCACCAGAAGGAAATAGCATCACCAAAACTTATATTTACATATTAAGTGGGCTAGGAGCAAATGGGTGAAGATATACCTATAGGGAATGTGACTACTTTTAGCTGCCAAAGCAGATATTACATCTCCAAGAGCAGAAAGAGATCGATTAATATTTTGTGCTTCCTTAAGTCGTTCCCCTTGAGCCTCAGTCTTTGCAAGTCTCTCACTACCTGCCAAATCCACAAGCCAAAGCTTGCTCTTGGTACAGTCGCCATTCAACAAATTTTTAGCCTTTACTGTTATACATAGCATGCTGAAACAAAAAAAATAAAAAAATAAAAAAAAAAGTCATATTGATGCAGAGGCTGTAGAAGAAAAAGCCATAGTATAATAAAAGAAAAACTACAAGATCTTGATACCAATGAGATCGACTGCTATGCTCATTAACGTTGTTACTTCCAACTGCTCTAGCATTATTTCCAGTCTGCAGTACATTCCACACTTCATTTATGCTATCAATCTTGGCTTCTACAACACCAGGAACATGATGAAATCCTTCAGAAGCTTGTTTTATCTCCAACCTGATAACCATTTCAAGATAAGTCATTCTAGCTACTTCAGTTTCCTGCTTAGACTAGATATTGCATATTTTAGCCTTCTTGAAACCACATATGCTCACGGAAAAAATGACAAGCTGAGCAAAATTACCTTTTTGATGTTTGTCCAGTAGCCAATAAGTCTCTGATTTGTTCGTTGTAAACCTCAAGCACACTAACAGATATGTCATACGAAAAAGTTTCACTCCTTTCCTTACTAACTTTAAACAAGTGTTCAAGAGTCCTGTAATTTACTCCTCTGTTCTGCTGTGTTCCTTCCATGGTGAATGTCTTCCCTGTTCCTGTTTGCCCATAAGCAAAGATGCAGACATTGTAGCCATCCAGTACAGAGATTACCATTGATGATGCATCAGCAAAAACATCAACTGTTAAAACAAAGGAAACACTGTCGATTAGAAAAGTTCCGATCATGTTAAATAATAAGAATTTGGGTATTAAATATATAAAGAGCAATGAAATTCAAGCAATCAGTAACTGTGTTACACTTTTCGGATACCTTGATCATCTTTTGGTGTATAAACTCTGTCAAATCTGAATGATTTTTTGACGGAGCCACTTGTAAAAATTCCAAGGCATCCGTCCTTTGCTGCATCAAAATCCACAACTGTATTGTATCCAGCGGAGATTTCAGCCTTATTCAATGGACGGCATCGGCAGAAAACCCGAATGTTCCCTAATGAACCATAAAAGCGCATAAGAGTCTTTGACTCACTTCTCTTTTGATCAGAGGAGAAACCACATATATACTATGTAGAATAAGTAAACATGGCACGAGAACATACCTTTAGCCTCTTGAACTTCGTTGAAGAGTTTCTTTCTCTTTGTCATCTCTTCGTTGTACTTCACTTTGAGATCTTGACACTGTTTGACTGCAGAAAGAAATTTTTAGTCCTAGAAGTGTGCTATTTCAAAGCATAAAATCAAGTGCAACTCTTGATTAAGAAAAATGGAAACCACATAATATAAACTAAAGCATACCCAATTCCTGAACTGCAAAAACCATCTTATTTAATTCAGGAATCGAATCAACACATTCATGCGCTTCAAAGGAAAGTTTTGAATAATCACTTTTCATCAACTGCAAAACAAATTTAGTGTAACATATAATTCTGAGAATCATACAAAATTAATATTGATAATAAATTTGAACAAAAATTCTTCCTTAATTTTCATCATTTACCTTTATTTTTTCTTGTAAACTGTAAATTGCATCTGCCCATTTCTTCTTATCAAGCTCATACCTATTAGAAATATTCCTCAGGCTTTCAGCTTGTTTCTCCACAGTTTGATCTGACGATGAAATTGGCATATAAAATTAGGAATGTTTTACTAATGACCCTATAAAAACGAGTTAAACTTAAGATTTTTTTGAGACTCAAATTCCCATGCCCTTGATGAAGGGAAAACCCGGCAAAACTTACCAGTAGTGTGTGACTTAATTGTCACTTTGTCAAGTTCCATCTGGACTGTCTCCAATTGCTCATTTGTTGCAGTTAATGACATCCAGGCTTCATAGCATTCTTTTGCCTTGAGCTCACACTGCATTGTGAGCTCCTTTATCTTACTCTCATACTTTGCCATAGACTTTGCCTGCATAACTTTCATCTGAAAAATTCCGATGAAAAGCAGGAAAAGCAAAATGTTGAGTCAGTGATACTTTCACTTCAAACTGCCACTTATCAGCAAGGTTGCACCTCTAACCTGTGATGAAGGAATTTCAATCTGTGCAGCACATTGGCTACATTTAATGTGATCACTTGTCATTTGTGGAACTGCTTGAAAAAATTATAAGAAAACAGAAATTGCTGAGTAACATATACACCAGTGGTAAATTATTCAAACACACAATAAACAGAAATACAGTACCTGAGGCCTTCGTTGCTCTCCTAATGCAAATCCCACTAACGACTGGGCTTCCAGATATACCTTCAAATCTTATGAGAATCACCCCATCGTCCTTCACAGTCACACTTGAATCAACCAACTGTAGTGGCTTATTGGCTCCAACGATTGCATAGATGTCCAATTCAGACAGAACCTGCCATTTTATTTAATAAAAAAATAAGTTTAAACCTTGTACAAATTTTTGTCAAATCTAAATGCACGAAAACATTCTAGCTTATACAGAAAAGCTTGCCTTTTCATCTTGGAGGTATACATTGAACACCCTCATTCCTTTTGGCCCATTTATGTTAATGATTTCCACAAAATGAAGATCAACAACATAGTCTCCAGGAGGAATATTATCAAACCTATAACAAAAGCTTCCCAACCGAGCTGATTGATAGATAAATGGGTAGTCTCCACCCTCCACTATTCGCTCGTTGGTCCGCATAACGTTGCCACCATCAAAATAGGTGTCACCCAGGAACGATATTCCTCCAGCTGCTTCACTAAAAGCATCCCCTCCAGCATTTACAAACATGAAACATTCCTCTTCTGCTTCAAAACGAAAAACATTAAAATTACACATTCGATCTACAAAAGCATAAACCTTAACTCTACTTTCAATATTTAGAACACAGTCCTTTGCATTGTTCCGTAAACTTCACAGAAAATTCAAAAAGTTTATCAAAATTACCCGTGTAATCATATTAACGCTACACTTCCAAGCTAAACACAGTTACAATTCACCTAACCCTAATCCAAAATTCTAAAGCCCCAATTAACACTTCAAAACATAATTGCCATCCAACAGTTATATAACTGGAGAAAATAAACCGAACGAGTTTGGAATGCGGCTGAAAGGGTTGCTTGAACGTCATTAGGAAGAGGAAAAGTTAGAAGCACTAATTTCAACTTTTAAAGAAAATGGAACCTTTTCTACTCTATTTTTTTCATTTCTTGTCTCGGTCCTGAAAACCATAAAACGCGACTTCTGAATTTGAGATATTCTAACCTGGTTTTCTGGTAAACCCAGTTGGGATGAGCCTTGAAGTGGAGTCACAAACCATCGAATCGAACAGGGACTCGTTGGCATCTTGCATTAGAGAATCGTTGGGCTCTGAGATTAGGGTTTGTGGGTATTCCTGAACATCGTTCGATTGAATCTGATCCATGCGAAAGATGGAGTCTTGGCAATCAAGAAGAAATTTTTAGACAGAGAAAGAGCTGGTTCGTGGCTGAAAGAAAGTTTCAGAGTGCTTCTAACCGTAGTGAAAAGGTGAATGGATCTTCAAATTTGAATTTTGTTGACCGTTGGAATGTTTTGAATTAACCGACCGTTGAAATTTGAAGTATTGTCTTTTTTTCTTTTCTTTCTAGCTTGAAACAAATCTGAATAAAAAACCATGTACTTTATGGGAAAGTAGTTTAAATAGAAAGCCAATTAAATGTATAAGATTGGAAAAATAATGTATTTCATAACTTTAAAACAGATTTTCAATTTTAGGTAAACAATAAATATTTTATAAAACAATTACTATTTTTCTTACATCTTAAATAGTCTCTAAAATCATAAAATTATTTAAATGATTTTGGAATTATAAATACCTAGCACTTTTTTTTAGGAACCAAATATGCACTGTGACAGAAAAAACAGAAAAGGAAGGGAAGAGGAAAAAGGAAAAAGAAAAATGAAACCCTTTGCTATATTTTATAAACCATTGCTCTGCGAGTTTTGACTTTTTAAGCATCACATAACCTTCTTCATCGTCTTTTTCATTTTGCTTCAGCATTTTCTCGATTCTTCTATTATTCCACTATTGATTTATCTTCGTTGACGAATTGCAAATGCGCATCGCTTTGATGCTACATTATGCCTCTTTCTTCTTTTCTTCTTCGGATTCTGAATGTTGCTTCCTTCTAAAATCGTTTAGATTGATTCTCTTCCATGTTTTCGTTTTAACTTTGATTTGATGTGATTTCAGGTTTCTAGTAGTTAAATATTTTCTTTTTCTTTTCAATACAAAGGGAGAAAACAATACTTCAAAAATAAAATTGGTGATTTACTCTAATTTTTATCAATCCATCTACTAAATACAGTTAAATTTATGGATAACCAACCAAATATTTTAAAAAATTAAATATGAAATTCATTAATAAAATGTTACTTCTGTCTTAAATGTCATATTTATATAAAATAACTAGTAAACAAATTATTGGTTTATTTTAAAGTTGTGTAATAATACGTAAATTTGGTCTATTTCGTAAAAACTTTCAATAAAACCATTAAATTGATCCAATTCAGTTTATACAAAACAAAAGTTATTAAACGTGTTGTTTTAATATTTATAAACAAAAGAATTATAAGGTATAATTGATTTAAATGTGTAAAAAAAATTGACAAATTTTATACTATTTAGTCATATCATTCCTAAAACAATTGTTCATTTAATTAGGATTATATTTCAGTGTTTTCGTAATTAATGATACTAGGGTATAATGAAGGTTGTTTTAGGGAAAAAGTTGACATTTGTAAAATTAAATTATGTTAAGTAACTTTTCTAATTGGCATAGAAATATTTTTTTACATGATCTAATCAAATAACTTTTTCAGAAGATATTATAATATAAAAAATTTAATTCAATCAGGACGCACATTTTTATGTTTGGATTAAAAAAATATTGGTGAATGAAATAAATTTTTCATATTAATGTGAAGTTTAACCTAACTTATTATTTTTTATTCTATTGATTTTCTTTCATCTACAAGACTGAATATCATGTTTAAGATATTTTCATCTTATTTGACTCACTATTAAAACATCATGTATTTTATCTTTAGAGACACTTAACATTTGTATCTTCTTTCTAAACTTTCATAATATAAAAAAAAATCAAAAAGTATTTTTATTATGACACACTTTTAACAGAATTGAGCAACTATGAAAAGAACATAATTTTCAAAACAAAGTGTTAAGGCATGCATGTATAACATAATAAAAAAATGTAAATGATTTCAAAGAATGATTTTCTCATGTAATATCATCATTATGAGAAAAGATGTAGGACTAATACGGAATATAAGAAATTTTATTAGTGAATCTTTTGTAAATATGCTACAATTATTTTATTTCTTTTCAGTATCATTTAATAATATTATTTATTTTTGTTTTTAGATTTTTTCATTCATTCATTTTATTTGACTCATCTTATTTGACTAAATATCATGTTTAAGATATTTTCATCTTATTTGACTCACTATTAAAACATCATGTACTTTATTTTTAAGACACTTAGCATTTGTATCTTCTTTCTAAACTCTCATAATATGAAAAAAAATCAAAAAGTATTTTTATTATGACACACTTTTAGCAGAATTGAGCAACTATGAAAAGAACATAATTTTTAAAACAAAGTATTAAGGCATGCATGTATAACATAATAAAAACATGTAGATGATTTCAAAGAATGATTTTCTCATGTAATATCATCATTATGAGAAAAGATGTAAGACTAATACGGAATATAAGGGATTTTATTAGTGAATCTTTTGTAAATATGCTACAATTATTTTATTTCTTTTCAGTATCATTTAATAATATTATTTATTTTTGTTTTTAGATCTTTTCATTCATTCATTTTATCTTTTCTTCTATCTCTGTCACATGATATTCAGAATTACTTGAAAAATTTACTTCTTTCCTCTTTATATATTTAACTTCCATCAATCTTAAGCTTGATGATAACAACTTTCTTTCTTGGAAACAAGTTCTTGCTACTGTGCACAGATTCAAGTTGTAAAAATTCATGAAAGGGTTTGTTGTGCCAGGCAAATTCAAAACGCTTGAAAATGTTGAGTTTAACACAATAAATCTTAGGTTTCTTGATTACGATCAGTAAGACCAGTCTATTGTAGCCTGGTTCCTTGCGTTAATGTCCATTCCGATTCTCACTAAAATAGTGAGACTCTATTATGCTTTTCAAATCTAGACGAAACTGCATAACATGCTGAATAGACTAGGGCTCGAGTAAAGAAGCTGAATTTATAAGTTCGCACTCCAAAATGCGATCATACAATCTTTGTTTTACTTCTTGACATCAAGAAGATCGTAGATACCTTGGTCGTTATTGGATCTCTGATCACTGTCAAATATCACATTGAAGCTATTCTTGATGGCTTGTCTGATGATTACGACTCCTTCATAACTTCTATTACTTCCAGACTTGACTCATATATAGTGGACAGTGGAGGACATTGAGGTACTTTTGTTAGCGTAAGAGGAATGTTTTGAGAAACATAGATCTTCTATTGATAATCTTGTTCAAGCTAATGTTGTCATTGGACGTCTTCCACCTTCTCCCATAGTCCTCCTTTATCTTTTCTTCAATCTAAACCTGACATGGTCAATCATGCACCTTTTCTCCTTCAAAAAAACAATTGTTTCTTTCCTCCACGTCCTCTTATCAAAAGTTCTTGGAATCACAATTCTTGAAACAATTTCAAGGTTCAATGTCAAATTTGTGGTAAGAATAACCACATCACAATCAATTGTTAACCAATCTTCTTTATTCTCTATCAATGCTAACACAGCATATCTTGTGTCTTTAGTTGTTGAGTGTGTTAATTTCATTTCCGAATGAAGAGGTGTTGAGAGGTAATAAACTACTTGTTAATTTGTGTAGAAAACAATGTGTAGGTGATCAACTTACTTGTGATGAATTTCTTCACCAAATAACATGCCTCCAAGCTTTTGTAATACACAACATTGTGTTTGTACTATGCAAAAGTTTAAAAGAGTAAATAGATATCAATCTGAGTGCATGCTATGCAATGCAGGAGAGGAATGCTAGCACAAGGGAGGAATATATGTTGACACTTGTGATAGAGAAAGTGATGGTTGAGGGAAATAGAAGATACAACACTTGATAGTATTTGTGAGAAATACGTTGGTGGTCACTACCAACTATGAGAGGTAGCAAGCTATAGAGTGCAAAAGATTATAAGAAAAGTAAATCCTAATAATGTTACAATCTCTTTATCAAAATAGTTGTTATAATCTTATTTACATTTAAAGATGTTTTTATTTAAAAATATTGCTAACACAAGCCTCCCAAGATCAAATAGTTGCTAAACTACAAAGAACTTTATTTTAAAAATGTTGTCGATCATGCTCCCTAATGGGGGTGTAGTATAATTATCATAATGACAATGGATGTAAGACACAGTTAAGTGCGTTATTTTTATTTCCAATGAAGAAGTTTTCAAAGGTAATAAACTACATGTCAATTTGTGCAGAAAACAATGTGTAAGGTGATCAACTTACTTGTGGTGAATTTTTTTCAACAAATAACATGCCTCCAAATTATTGTAGTACAAAACACTATGTTTGTACTATGCAAAAATTTAAAAGAGTGAATAGATATCAATTTGAGTAGATACTATGCAATGCAGGGAGAGGAATGGTAGCACAAAGAAAGAAGATATGTCGACACTTGTGATGGAGAGAATGATCCTTGAGAGAAATGAAAGATACAACACTTGATAGTGTTTGTAAGAAATGCATTGACAGTCACTACCAACAATAAGAAGTAACAAACTACGGAGTGTAAGTTGAAAGGAAAAATTATAAGAAAAGTTTGTACAATCAAATTGTAGAAAATATTTTTTTAAACCCTTCTCGTTACTGATAATTTTTTTAAAATAACTTTAAAAAAACGCTAAATAACAAACAAAATATATTAACCATAATAATGTGTGACTAATTCTTTTGAAATTCAAAGCGAAGACAATGTTTAAGAAAAATATTATATAACTAGAAAAATAATTACTATAGGATAGGGTTATTTATAGTGTTTTATTTGATTCATACTCAATCTGCTTGCCATGCTAATTTTAATTATGATATTAGTCTTTTATGCATAATTATCATATTATTGATTTTTAATTGAAATTAAATTTAAAAATTAATTTACGTTTTTATTCTATTTAATGAAAACATATTTTTAAACCACGAGTTCACTCAATGAATACATGAATTTAAACTCAGTTCACTACTGACATTGTAACAATATTAGAAGAGAAATTGAATTGGGTAAAATATATTTTTAAAATATCTAAAATTTAATTGTAATATTTAAAAAATGTTCAAAATTTTTCTTTTAATTAAAAAAATCATGTTTATCATTCAAATACTATTTAAAATCACATTTTATCTTGATCTAAACGACTTCAAACACAAAAAAAAAAAATAGATACATTTTAAAACAAGAAACTAAAAAGAGACCAGTTTTGCTAAAGAAACTAAAATTAAATTTTAATAAATAGAGATACGGATAAAATTATTTTTTTCCAATAATTTTTAT